>OMGB01000335.1_pt1 | contig 18458 bp, 19 predicted proteins | sample 1645791 | NCBI WGS metagenome assembly OMGB01 (sample SAMEA103958120, study PRJEB25191) | human gut metagenome | biome: human-associated habitat [ENVO:00009003]; feature: intestine environment [ENVO:2100002]; material: feces | place: Germany | collected 2013/2015 | reverse complement strand
AATCATCATTATGCAACCAGTACCATGCAGGCACCGAAGTATGCCCAGCCGGGACAGCCTGCCAAAGAAATGGAGCTTTTACTGGAGCTTAAGGTAATCGCAGATGTTGGTCTTGTAGGATTCCCGAATGTGGGTAAATCCACTTTCCTTACAAAGGTTTCCAATGCCCGTCCGAAGATTGCCAATTATCATTTCACAACCTTAAACCCACATCTTGGCGTTGTGGATTTAGAAGGTGCCAAAGGATTCGTCATTGCAGACATTCCGGGACTCATCGAAGGAGCTTCCGAGGGTGTGGGACTTGGATTTGAATTTCTGCGGCATATTGAACGTACCAAGGTTATGATTCACATTGTGGATGTGGCATCGACCGAGGGAAGAGATCCGATTGCAGATATTTATGCAATCAATAAAGAATTGGAAAATTACAATCCCGAAATTGCAAAACGACCACAGGTCATTGCTGCAAATAAGACGGATATGATTTTTATACAGGAAGGCGAAGAGGATCCGGTGGAACGTCTTCGCAAAGAGTTTGAACCGAAAGGAATCAAAGTTTACCCGATTTCTGCATTAAGCGGAGAAGGCATCCGTGAGCTGCTTTACGAGGTACGTCATATGCTTGACGGCATCGACGAAAAGCCCATCGTTTTCGAACAGGAATTCTTTCCGGAATATATGCTGGCTGACAGCGATGAGCCATACAGTGTAACCTATGACGAAGAATCGGATGAATATGTGGTAGAGGGTCCCCGCATTGAAAAGATGCTGGGTTATACAAATCTGGAATCTGAAAAAGGCTTTACTTTCTTCCAGAATTTCCTGAAATTAAACGGAATATTAGAACAGTTAGAGGAACTTGGTATTCAGGAGGGGGACACCGTAAGAATGTACGGCCTTTCCTTTGATTATTACAAATAGGAGAACTTGATTATGACAAGTAAGCAACGTGCATATTTAAAAGGTCTGGCAATGAATATTGAACCGGTTTTCCAGATTGGCAAGTCCGGACTTACTCCCGAGGTTACTGAAGCCGTCCGTGAAAGTTTTAACAGGAAAGAGCTTGTGAAACTCGCCGTTCTTAAAAACTGCATGGAAGATCCGAATGCCATGGCGCAGATTCTTGCGGAAAGAACCGGTTCCCAGGTGGTACAGGTCATTGGAAAAAAGATTGTACTTTACAAAGAGAACAAAGATCATAAGAAAATTGAACTACCCAGATAAACCGGAGGACAACAATGAAATCTGCTGATATTAAAAAAATCCGTAAGAAAATGGAAAAGACTCTGGACAGTGCGCGCTTTGAGCATACGCTGGGGGTTACCTATACGGCAGCCTGTCTTGCCATGCGTTATGATGCAGACATTACAAAAGCCCAGATTGCAGGTCTTTTACATGATTGTGCCAAATGTCTGACGAACGAAAAGCGTATTTTTCTATGCAAAAAGCATAATATCCAGATGAACGAAGCTGAGCTAAAGAACCCGCAGCTTCTTCATGCCAAGGTTGGAAGCTTCCTCGCCATGGAAGAATTTGACATTCATGATCAGGACATTATTAACGCGATTCTGAATCATACAACCGGGAGACCGGATATGAGTCTTTTGGAAAAGATTATTTATATTGCAGATTACATGGAGCCCGGAAGAAAACAGGCACCAAATTTAAGTGCTATCCGTAAAGCTGCATTTGAAGATCTGGACAAGGCTTTACTGATGATTCTGGAGGATACACTCTCTTATCTGCACAGTACAGGCAGTGTTGTAGATACCATGACACAGAAAACCTATGATTTTTACAGTCAGTATTCATAAAGGAGGATTCCATGGGAAAGTTAACTGTAGAAGAAATTAAAAAGATGGCCGGCCTTGCAATTGAAGCATTGGAAGATAAAAAGGCAGAAGATATCCGCGTAATTGACATCAGCGAAGTATCTGTCCTTGCCGATTATTTCCTGATTGCAAGTGGTAAGAACCGTAATCAGTTACAGGCTCTTGCCGATGAAGTCGAAGAAAAGCTCGGCCGTGCGGGATATCCGATGAAACAATCTGAAGGATACGACAGTGCCAACTGGATTCTTCTTGATTTTGGTGATATCATCATTCATCTGTTCGATCAGGAGAACCGTCTGTTCTATGATCTCGAAAGAATCTGGAGGGACGGAAAGCAGATTGATCCGAAGTCTCTTCTTTCCGAATGATTGGTAATTCGGATTTACAATTGAAAATATCTGATATGTAGGGGCGCTGTTTTCGAAACAACGCCTCTTTTTGATCGGAGCACCTGGTGAGGTTCTTTCGGGCTTGCTGTACACTCTTTTCTATGCCTCGCCGCCTGATTTGCCGCCGGCATACATATAAAACGTAATAAGATACAGTCCACAGATTCCGACGATGGCATAAATAATTCTGGAAACCCAGGAAAGATTACCAAAAATAAAAGCAACGAGATCGAAGGAAAAGAAGCCGATCAATCCCCAGTTAATCGCACCGATAATCGCAATGGTTAAAGCAGTGCAGTCTAATGCTTTGTTATTCATTATTGAAAACCTCCTTTCATTCAATGTATATTTTCCCCTTTTTTGGTATAAATATAATTGACAATAACAGGAATTTGCGATACGATAACGTGTAAATAAATTTGCGGTTATTTTTTTGCCGCTAAAAGGAGGAAATTATTATGAAAAAATGGATGAGTTTATTACTCGCAGCCGCAATGACCATGTCTCTTCTTGCCGGCTGTGCAGGAAGCAATGCCGGAAGTACGGATAGCACAGACGCTACTGCCGGAACAGAGACTACAGAGTCTGCTGACACTGAAACCGCGGATACTGCGGCTGCTTCAGGTGAAACCTTTAAAATTGGTGGAATCGGTCCTGTGACCGGTGGAGCTGCTGTTTACGGTCTTGCTGTCAAGAATGCAACAGAGCTTGCAATTAATGAAATCAATGCTGCAGGCGGTATCAATGGTTATCAGGTAGAGTTTAACTTCCAGGATGATGAGCTTGATAACGAAAAATCTGTAAACGCTTACAATAACTTAAAGGACTGGGGAATGAATATTCTTGTTGGTACTGTAACAAGCGGATGCTGTATCGCAGTTGCAGCAGAAACCAAGAATGATAACATGTTCCAGCTTACTCCTTCCGGATCTTCTGTAGATATCATTAATGGAAATGATAATGTTTTCCAGGTATGCTTTACCGACCCGAATCAGGGTATTGGTGCAGCACAGTACATCGGACAGAACAACCTGGCACAGAAGGTAGCCGTTATTTATGACAGCTCTGATGTATATTCTTCCGGTATTTATGCTAAATTTGCAGAAGAAGCAGCAAACCAGAATTTCGAAATCGTATCTGCTGAAGCATTTACCGCAGATAATAAAACAGACTTCTCTGTACAGCTTTCCAAGGCTCAGGGAGCAGATGCAGATCTGGTATTCCTTCCGATTTACTATAATGAAGCATCCTTAATTCTTGCTCAGGCAAAAGCTATGGGTTATGCACCGAAGTTCTTTGGATGTGATGGTCTTGACGGTATCCTTGGCGTTGAAAATTTTGATGCTTCCTTAGCAGAGGGTGTTATGCTGTTAACACCTTTCGCAGCAGATGCACAGGACGATGCAACCAAGAATTTCGTATCTGCATATGAAGCAGCTTACGGAGATACTCCGAACCAGTTCGCAGCGGATGCTTACGATGCCGTATATGTTGTGAAGGAAGCTATTGAAAAGAGCGGTGCAACACCTGCTGATGGAGTATCCGGAATCTGCGATAAGTTAAAGGGTGTTATGACAGAGATCACATATGACGGTCTTACCGGTTCTGCAATGAGCTGGGCTGCTGACGGTACTGTAAACAAAGCACCTAAGGCTATGGAAATCAAGAATGGAGAATATTCCTTAATTCAGTAGTTTTACAAAATTTACTTTAATAAAATCAGGAATGAATCCAAAGAGGGATGCCACTCGCAGCATCCCTCTTTTTAAATACAAAAATTTGTTGATTAACAAATTACCATTTTACTCTTGCAAAGCATTAAAGTAATTTGCTATAATGTAATGTATGCTATAATACTTTTATACTTTCACATAAGAAAGGACAGGATCTGTTATGAGTTTTATATCCTACTTAATCAATGGAATCAGTTTAGGAAGCGTATATGCAATCATCGCGCTTGGCTATACCATGGTTTACGGCATTGCTAAAATGCTGAACTTTGCCCATGGTGATGTCATCATGATCGGTGCTTATACCATTTTTGCAACTGTCAGCATGGCAGGATTACCGCCGGTACTTGGAATTTTACTTTCCGTTGTGCTCTGTACATTACTTGGTATTGCAATTGAAGCGATTGCTTACCGTCCGTTACGTCAGGCATCCTCCTCGCTGGTTGTTCTGATCACTGCAATCGGTGTCAGTTATTTCCTGCAGAATATTGCATTACTTATTTTTGGAGCGAATACCAAGGCATTCACTTCTGTTGTTAACGTTCCAAGCCTTTCCCTTGCGGGAGGACAGATTACCATTAGTGGAGAAACCATCGTAACCATTTTGTCCTGTATTGTCATCATGATCGGCTTAACTCTTTTTGTAAATAAAACCAAAGCAGGGCAGGCCATGCTTGCTGTTTCCGAAGATAAAGGTGCCGCACAGCTTATGGGTATTAATGTAAACGGAACCATTTCCCTGACCTTTGCAATCGGATCCGCATTAGCTGCCATTGCCGGTATGCTGTTATGTTCCTCCTATCCGGCATTAACCCCATATACCGGCTCCATGCCCGGTATCAAAGCCTTCGTTGCTGCCGTATTCGGCGGAATCGGTTCAATACCCGGTGCACTGATTGGTGGAATTATTCTTGGAATCATTGAGATTTTAAGTAAGGCATATATTTCCTCCCAGTTATCCGATGCCATTGTATTCATGGTATTGATTGTCGTTCTTCTGGTGAAGCCTACCGGTATTCTTGGCAAGAAGATTCAGGAAAAGGTTTAAGGAGGAGCAGAATATGAAAATCAAAATGACGAAAAATCTTCGTGAAAATTTAATCACTTATGGAATTGTTGTCGTTGCTTTTATCATTGTAGAGATTATGATATCAACCGGCAGCATTTCAAGCCTTATGAAAGGGCTCCTGGTTCCTCTGTGTGTCTATGTGATCATGGCAGTTTCCCTTAATTTAACCGTTGGTATTTTAGGAGAGTTAAGCCTTGGGCACGCAGGATTTATGTGTGTCGGTGCATTTACCGGGGCATTTTTCTCCAAATGCATGGAGAACGTGATCACTGTAGGACCGTTACGTTTCTTCCTTGCCCTCCTTATCGGTGCCGTATCTGCCGGTTTCATTGGTTTCTTAATCGGCATGCCGGTATTACGGTTAAAGGGCGATTATCTTGCCATTGTAACCCTTGCTTTTGGTGAAATTATCAAGAACATTATCAACGTTTTATATATTGGGAAGGATGCCAATGGATTGCATTTTTCCATGAAGGATGCGCTTTCTCTCAATATGGAACCGGATGGTCAGATCATCATTAACGGTGCACAGGGTATTACCGGTACACCGAAGGATTCTAATTTTGTAATCGGCTTTGTTCTGATTCTGCTTACCTTATTTATCGTATTAAATCTGATCCGTTCAAGAGATGGTCGTGCGATTATGTCCATTCGGGATAACTTGATTGCAGCAGAATCCGTTGGAATCAACATCACAAAATATAAGCTGATGGCCTTTTCCATTTCCGCAGCTTTAGCCGGAATCGGTGGTGTCCTTTACGCACATAACTTAAACAGCCTTATGGCAACTCCGAAGAACTTCGGTTACAACATGTCCATTACGATTCTGGTCTTTGTTGTACTTGGCGGAATTGGAAATATCCGTGGCTCAATCATTGCAGCCGTTGTATTGACCCTGCTTCCGGAGCTGCTTCGTGGACTAAACGATTACCGTATGCTGATTTATTCCATTGTTCTGATTGTTATGATGCTCTTTAACTGGAGTCCGAAGTTCATCACCTTACGCGAGAAGTATTCTCCGAAGAATCTTTTCCGCAAGAACGCAAAGGAGGAAGAATAAAATGTCCACATTATTAGATGTTAAAGATTTAAGTATCTCTTTTGGCGGTCTTCATGCTGTAGATGATTTCAATATCTCCATTAAGAAGGGACAGTTATACGGTCTGATTGGACCGAATGGTGCCGGTAAGACAACTGTATTTAACATTCTTACCGGTGTTTATAAGCCTGATGAAGGTAAGATTTTACTGGATGGCGTGGATATTACCGGAAAAAATACCATAGAGATTAATAAAGAAGGAATTGCCCGTACCTTCCAGAATATTCGTCTGTTCAAGGATTTATCCGTACTGGACAACGTTAAGGTCGGACTTCATAATCATTATAAATATTCTACAATTGAAGGAATTCTTCGTCTGCCCAGATATTATAAGACGGAAAAGGCAATGAATGAACAGGCTTTAGAACTCCTTAAGGTATTTGACCTGGATCAGGAAGCAGCTTTTCTGGCATCCAACCTTCCTTATGGTAAACAGCGTAAACTGGAAATTGCAAGAGCACTTGCAACCGAACCCAAGCTTTTATTGTTGGATGAGCCTGCAGCAGGCATGAATCCGAACGAAACACAGGAATTAATGGATACGATCCGTTTTGTCCGTGATCATTTTGATATGACGATATTGCTGATCGAGCATGATATGAAGCTGGTATCCGGAATCTGCGAGGAACTTACGGTTCTTAACTTTGGCCGGGTTCTTGCACAGGGTGCAACCAGTGATGTTTTGAATAATCCTGAAGTAATTACCGCTTATCTCGGTGAATAGTCTTACCCAGATTCAGAATTTATGAACAAACGGATACTTAGATAAGGAGGATTTAACATGTCCATGTTGGAAATCAAGGATTTAGAAGTATATTATGGAATGATACAGGCGATTAAAGGTGTTTCCTTTGATGTAAATGAGGGAGAAGTAATCGCATTAATCGGTGCAAACGGTGCAGGAAAAACAACTATTCTGCATACGATTACCGGATTGATCAATGCCCAAAAGGGATCTGTATGGTTTGAGGGTAAGGATATTACCAAGGTTCCCGCCCATAAAATTGTTTCTATGGGTATGGCACATGTTCCCGAAGGCAGAAGAGTCTTTGCCAACCTTACGGTTCTGCAGAATTTGAAGATGGGAGCCTATACGCGAAAGGATAAAACAGAAATAGAGCAGACGCTTGATAGCATCTATAAAAGATTTCCCCGTCTGATGGAACGTCAAAATCAGCTTGCAGGTACGTTAAGCGGTGGCGAACAGCAGATGCTTGCTATGGGCAGGGCTTTAATGTCTCATCCGAAGATTATTCTTATGGATGAACCCTCCATGGGACTTTCACCGATCTTTGTAAATGAAATCTTTGATATTATCAAGAGCGTCAGTGCCAGTGGAACCACCGTATTACTGGTGGAGCAAAATGCGAAAAAGGCATTGTCCATTGCAGACCGTGCCTATGTTCTTGAAACCGGTAAGATTGTTTTATCCGGAAAGGCCAGTGATCTGCTGAATAATGATTCCATTAAGAAAGCTTATCTTGGAGAATAAACGACTTATAATTTAATACATAACGTTTAATATTGAGATAAAGTAACTATTCAGTACAGGTCGAAGCAGTTACTGCCAAGACCGTAAGAAAATGATTCAGTAATGCAAAATTCCATCGGCGAAGCCGATTTGGAATGGATTTTGCATCGTAACTGTGAAGGTACTGAACAGTTATCATTTCGTTATATCTTCAGTATCTGTTATCGTTCTGCAGCAACTACATTCATATCAAGCAGGGAAATCAGGTCATTCTCATACTTGCCGATACCCGATATAAAATTCGTTTTTTCTTCGTTTGCATCATAGGTAACCTTATCAATCTGATCCGGAGACAGGGTTACTACCTCACGAACCTCATCCACGATAAAGCCAATGGTTCCATGCTGCTCTAATTTCAGGATAATAATTCGGGATGCCTTCGTTGCCTCCTGTTCAGGAAGTCCCATTTTCAGACGCAGATTCATAACCGGGATGACCTCTCCACGAAGATTGATCACGCCCTTTAAATAACCGGCAACCTTTGGAACTCTGGTGATATGCTGCATTCTTACGATGTTGTCCACATATTTGATATCAATTCCATACTGCTCGGCGCCCAGTTTAATTACAATATACTGGATACTGTCGCCTTCTGTTTTTACTTCATTGTTTACTCTTAATTCGTCCATGATTCTCTCCCCCATTCCTAAAACAGTGCATTTGCATCAAGAATCAATGCGATCTCGCCGTCACCTAAAATGGTTGCGCCGCTGATGAACTTACACTTGTTGATGTATTTACCGAGTGACTTAATAACGATTTCCTGCTGTCCCATAAGCTCGTCAACTACAAGACCGGCCAGCTTCTCGCCCTTCTTAACGATAACAACAACCATGTTCTCATCCGGCTTCTTTAAGCTTTCGATCTCAAGGACATTGCTCAGGCGGATAATCGGAATGACGGTTCCTCTTAAATTGATCACTTCGCTGTTCTGTACCAGCTTGATTTCTTCCGGTTTAATATCTTCAATGGTCTGAATGCTGCCGAGAGAAATTGCATACTTTTCTCCACCAACGGTCACCATCAATGCCTGGATAATTGCAAGGGTCAGAGGCAGACGGATAATCCAGGTGCTTCCTTCACCAAGCTTGCTCTTTACTTCCACTTCACCGCTTAAGGATTCAATCTTGGACTTCACAACATCAAGGCCGACACCTCTGCCGGATACATCCGTAATCTTCTTTGAAGTAGAAAATCCTGCATGGAACAGAAGGTTAATGATATCCTTCTCACTCATGTTATCTCCCTGTTCCGGAGTAATCACGCCACGCTCAATGGCTGTTTTCTTAACGTTCTCCACATCAATTCCGTTACCATCATCCCGGACCTCAATGACAACGTTATTTCCATCCTGATAAGCATCAAGGAAAATAGAACCAACCTCCGGCTTTCCACGTTGTGCACGAACCTCAGCAGATTCCAGACCATGATCGGCGGAATTACGAAGCAGGTGCATCAGAGGATCACCGATTTCATCTACCACGGTACGATCCAGCTCCGTTTCCTCACCGGACATATACAGTTCCATCTTCTTATCCAGCTTCTTGGACAGATCCCGGATCATTCTTGGGAACTTGCTTACAACACTCTCAATAGGAACCATTCGTACCTTCATCACAGATTCGTGAAGATTCGTGGTTACACTCTCAAGATATTCAATCTGCTCGTTAAAGGTGGTACTGTTCACACCTTCTACACTGGATGCAGATACAAGGGAGTTCTTTGCAATGATCAGCTCACTCACCAGATTCATTAAAACATCCAGTTTTTCAATATCAACACGGACGGTACGGTTTACTACCGGTTTACCGGCCGGCTTCTTATCGTTCTTGGCAGGAACTGCAGAGGCGGTCTTCTGTGCAGGCTTTCTTTCTGCTGCGGTTTCTGTGGAAACTGCAGTTTCTTCTTCTCCGGAAGCCTCGTCGTCCTTAAGCTCTAACTCCGATCCGACAACCTTATCGATTTCGGATACGTTTCTTGCCGCATGAAGGATTTCGTCTAAGGAAGTATCGGTTACCACGATCAGGCTGAAATCCAGATCAAACTTCTCATCCTCTATATCCTGTGCTGAAGGATTGCAGACAATAATATCTGCCCGTTCCTCCACAGCCTTATATACAAGAAACGCTCTTGCTGCCTTAAGCAGACAGTTCTCCTGAATATAAACCGTCATACCATATGTATTCTTTCCCTGTTCCTTAGCGGTACGGAATACATGCTTCTGATCATCGGTAAGAACAATTTCTTTCCACTTTTCTTCGCCATCTGCAGCTGCTTTCTTTTCTGCTTCCGCAGCTGCGGGAGCCTCCTTCTTTTCCTCCTTTGCAGGAGCATTGCTGCCCTTTAAGAAGCTGTTCAGCATTTCGATCAGCGGCTGGTTATCGTTTGTTCCTTCATCCGCGCTTTCCTGAATATTATTGGTATACTCTTCAAGTGCATCCAGACACTGGAATAAAGTATCAATCATGTTTGCAGACACCTTCAATGTGCCGTTACGGATCTCAGAGAATACATTTTCCATATCATGAGTCAGCGTCTGCATTCTCTTATATCCCATGGTGCCTGCCATTCCCTTTAAGGAATGCGCTGCCCGGAAGATCTCGTTAATGGTATCCGTATCTTCAGGCTCCTGTTCCAGCTTCAGAATCTGCGTATTCAGATTCTCAAGATGTTCTTTGGCTTCATCCAGAAAAATTTCCAAATATTGACTTACATCCATTTTAACATACCCCCACGTTCTTAATAATTTCCTGCGCAATACGTTCGAGTGGAATTCCCACTAAAGCCAGTCCGCTTTTGATAATGCACTTCGGCATTCCATACACCGTGCAGCTGTCTTCATCCTGCGCATAAACAAGTACTTTTTTCTTTTGCTTCAATGCAGCGATTCCAGCCGTGCCATCGGCACCCATGCCTGTAAGAACCGCACATACGATCAAATCATATGCACTGTCTGCCAACGATTCATACATATAGTTGGCGCATGGTCTCACGCCCTCTCTTGGCGGCTCATCCGTATAATGAATCATATGGCCCCGTAAACACCGGACCACATTCATATGCCTGCCACCCCTGGCCAGATAAACACAGCCTTTCTGAAGGATATCACCTTCTTCTGCTTCCTTCACAGTAACTCTGCTCAGGTCGTTCAGTCTGGACGCCAATGCTTCTGTAAAGCCTGCGGGCATATGCTGTACGAGCAATACCGGAGCATTTAGTTCCTTCGGCAGCAAAGGTATCAGCTTCTGCAACGCCTTGGGACCCCCGGTAGAACTGGCAATCGCGACCACCTTGCCTGCGGAATCCGTTCTAATCATATTTACTTTATTTCCTTTCACATGTTCTTGACCTGATGTGTCTGCCACATCTTTCGATGCTGGTATTTACATATACTTAGTATACCACACTTTATCCTTCACATGAGTGCAAAGTAATCGTCTATATTCCTTTTTCCCGCTTTCTGTGTTTTCTTTCTTCCTCGAAAATGAACCGAATAATTTCTTCCCGCTCTGCTGTATCAATATGAATGTACTGAGCACGGTGCTCATAAAGTCCCGGCCGGTCTGGCAGCTCCCGTGCTGTTAAAATCTTTGAAATCAGCGTATATTCTTTACTCTTTCCATCGGTTGCCAGATTGTATTTGCAACAGACCAGACTATCCGGCTCATAACAGTAATCCCCGACAAACCGGATTCCCCCACCGCTGATGTCCACAATCACACTTCTCTTAAGAGGAAGTCCCGGCACCAGATACTTATCATTGTTCTCAACTGCCCTGATCTCTTCCTTTTCCAGTGGACGGGCACTCATTTCAAGAGCACAGCCCAGACGATAATATTCTCTCCTCTGGAATTTTCTCAAATTACTCGTAAGCTCCAGTAGAAGAATATACTGATTATCCTGTTTATAACGGTCAATAACCTTCACAAAGCACTGGTAAAGCCCTGATTCCGTATAGAAATACACGTCATACTCAGCATTTACCGGAAGCAGAATCAGCTTGGATTTTTCCATCGGCATCACAATTTCCAACTGGTCATCCGATAAAATATCACTGACCATACTGGCGTAAACCTTTTTCTTTTCTCCTTCATCTGCGAATTTTACCCGTTCTACCGCCTGAACTTCCACCTTGTCTCCGGGCTTCACGTATTTTGACAGCATTTTGCTCCCCCTCTAACCGTTGTTTCTCTTTCCTATAATATGTGAAAAGAATGCGGCAACACCACGCTTCTGTGTATTCTGTCCTTCATCCTGTTTCATCAGCTTTGCTGCGATCTCTTCATAGGCCTGCGCAGACCTTGCCTGCGGATTCTGTAAGGAAACCGGAAGCTGCTGCATCACAGCCTTTGCCAAAAGCGGATCCTGCGGCACAGCACCCAAATAGGTAATGGGAAGCTTCAGGTAACGGCTTACCACTACATCGAGTTTTTGGAATAATACTTCTCCTTCGTTTGCAGCGCTGACACGATTGGCTATCATACAAATCTGCGTATTGTCCCGTTCCAGTCCCGGGTGTCCGTTCAATGCCTTTAACAACGAATAGGAATCGGTAATGGAAGTCGGTTCCGGTGTTGTCACAAGCAGGATTTCGCCACTTGCCACAAGAAATTCCAGTACCGCATCCGAAATTCCGGCTCCGGTATCTACAATAATAACATCTGCAATGGTATCCAGTTCTGCAAGATTATGGACAATATACGTCAGATAATCCTTACTTAAATTCGACAACCCCGTGATCCCGGATCCACCGGAGATAAATCCAACCTCCATCGGTCCCCAGGTGATGATATCTTTAATATTTTTACCCTGATAAATCAAATCACTGAGATTGTGTTTTGGTACTGCGCCAAACATAATCTCAATATTGGCAAGTCCAAAATCCGCATCCAGAATCACGACCTTCTTTCCCATCTTACGGAATTGAATTGCCAGATTGATCGCTGTATTGGATTTTCCAACACCGCCCTTTCCACTTGTGACCGTGATCACCCGTGCCAAAGGCCTGCTGCGTTTCACATTACCTGCCTTTATGATATTTCTTAACTGTTCTGCCTGATCCATTTCCTATCCCCGATCTTTTGATCTTTTGTATTGAATCGTATTTTCGTACTATTTCTGCTTCCCTCCAAGCAGTCTTTTTACAGTCTTCTGCGGATTGAAAGCTTCAATGTCATCCGGTACATTCTGTCCGCAGGTCACATAAGAGAGCGGTGCTCCGGTATAAAGCTTTAAGTTTAACAGATTTCCCAGCGTTATGGTTTCATCCAGCTTCGTAAAAATCAGCTTGTAATCTGTCATATCCGAATAAGTATCCGCAATGCTTAGCAGATCCCGGTACTTCGTCGTTGCACTCAATACCAGAAATACCTCTTTTTCAAGAATACCATCCACAGAATGAATCAGCTCCTTCATCACTTTCTTCTGCTCGGCATTCTGGTGGGAATGTCCTGCCGTATCCACTAAAATATAGTCGCAATCCTTAAAGTCCCGCATGGCCTGGGAAAGCTCCTCAACCGAATAAATAATCCGGAACGGAACCTCCAGGATATTTGCATAGGTCCGCAGCTGTTCTGCTGCTGCAATACGATAAGTATCTGCGGTAAGCAATGCCACCTTTTTACCTCCATCCACGCAGAAGTGTGAGGCTATTTTGGCAATGGTTGTTGTCTTTCCAACGCCGGTAGGTCCGATAAAAAATAACATCTTCGGTCCCTGGGCCGCCGGAGTAATGCCTGCCGGCTTTCCAAATTTCAGGATCATTTTCTGGTAGATATTGGAAAGTGCATAGTCAAACGGCATGTTCGGCTTGTTGGATTTTTCAATTTCATCAATGATCTGGTTGGCATATTTTTCATTGACTTCATTTTCCAGCATGGTATTATAAAGCAGCTTCATAAACTGCTCCATTTCACTCGGCGTCTCTTCTTCTGCTTCTGCCTTGTCCTCTGTCTTATTCTCTTCAGGCTTTTGCATCTGCTGCTCCAAAAGGAAATGCAGGCTGTCAAGCTTTTCTTCAATGACTGTGCTGTCCGCATGCTTCTCCTCCTGACTGCCCTGTTCCTTTTTCCCTGCTGCCTCCTGCTGCAGGGCTTTCTCACTGACAGAGCGGATATTTGCAATGGCATCTGTCAGATTCAGGTCCTTTTCCGGCACTGTTCCCGGTCTTACCGGTTCTTCTTCAAGCGCCACTGTTACTTCAACCATCTGAGGCTTAAGAAAACTGAACATCCCCTTCTTCTTCACATTCCGGACATTCATAATGACAATGCCGTCTCCCAATTCTTTCTTCGCACTTTCTACTGCTTCTGCTTCTGTTTTCCCTTGAAATTTCTTGATTATCATGCTGTCACCATTCCTACAGACTGTAATTCTACATTATTTTCCACTTCATTATAGGATACTACGATCAGATCCTTCACATAATCCTCTGTCAGTCGTTTGAAATACATACGGACAATCGGAGAAGTAATAATAATGGGATTCTTCCCCAGGTTTTCCAGCTTTGCAATCTCCGTTTCCACTGATTTGATAATGGCCTTCGTACGTTCCGGATCCAGTGTCAGATAAGCACCGTTTTCCGTCTGCTTCACACTTGCCATAATTTCCTGCTCGATCTTCGGATCCAGCGTTACCACGCTCGTTGTCTCATTCGGTGGGAAGAACTTATTGGAAATCGCACGTTTCAGGCTCTGACGCACATACTCGGTTAAGATATCCGTATCTCTCGTAGAAGGTGCATAATCTGCCAGTGTTTCAAAGATCGTCAGAAGGTCACGGATAGAAATTCCTTCCTTAAGCAGGTTCTGCAATACCTTCTGTACCTCGCCAAGTCCAAGAAGCTTCGGAATCAGTTCGTCTACCAGCGAAGGATTTGTTTCCTTTAAGTTGTTTACCAGATTCTGTACATCCTGTCTGGTCAGGAGCTCTGCAATATGCTGGCGGATAATTTCCGTCAGATGGGTTGCAATGATAGAAGGAGGATCCACTACCGTATAGCCAAGGCTCTCTGCACGTTCCCGCTGCCCTTCCGTAATCCAGATGGCCGGCAGATGGAAGGACGGTTCAAACGTTGGAATACCGGTAATCTCTTCCTCCACATAGCCCGGATTCATTGCCATATAGTGATCAAACAGGATTTCGCCCTCGCTCACCTGTATGCCTTTAATCTTAATAATATACTGGTTCGGATTTAGCTGAATGTTATCACGCAGTCGGATAATCGGCACTACCGTACCTAATTCCAGTGCAATCTGCCTCCGGATCATGACCACCCGGTCAAGCAGGTCACCGCCCTGATTCACATCCGCTAACGGAATAATACCGTAGCCAAACTCCAGCTCGATCGGATCCACCTGCAGGAGACTGTTGACATTCTCAGGCTGCCGGATCTCTTCTGCCGCTGCCTCCTCCGTATCAACTTCATTTTCAATCTGCGCTGTTTCGATCGTTCCCGCAATCACACGTCCCGTCACGACAAAAATCAGTCCCAATGCCAGGAAAACCACTGTGGGAAGCGGCGTAACAATACCAAGTCCTGCAATAATTGCACCTACCAGATACAAGGCTCTTGGTACACCGAATAACTGTCTGATCAGTACCGTACCAAAGTCTGCATCCTTCGATCCCTTCGTAACCAGAATACCTGTAGAAAGCGAGATCAGAAGAGAAGGAATCTGGCTTACCAGACCGTCACCAATTGTTAAAATAACATATTTATTCAGTGCCGCTGTAATATCCATATTCTGCCGCAGTACACCCATGGCGATACCGCCGATGACATTGACTGCGGTAATAATAAGACCTGCCGTTGCATCTCCCTTTACGTACTTTACCGCACCATCCATGGATCCGAAGAAGCTCGCTTCTTCCTGAATCTTGTCTCTTCGCCTTTTTGCTTCGGCATCATTGATTGCTCCCGTATTTAAGTCTGCATCAATCGCCATCTGTTTACCGGGCATTGCGTCCAGGGTGAATCGCGCCGTTACTTCAGCTACACGTTCGGAACCTTTGTTAATAACCATAAACTGCACAATCAGCAAAATCAGGAATACAATCGCACCTACAATCAGATCCCCGCCACCAACAAAGCTTCCGAAGGTTGCTACCACCTGTCCCGGATCACCGGTTGTAAGAATCAGACGGGTCGAAGATACATTCAGTGCAATACGGAAAATGGTGGTGAACAACAGAATGGTCGGGAAGAATGACATATCCAGTACTTCCTTGGAAAACATCGTAGTAAACAGGATCGTAAATGCAATCGCAATATTACATGCAAGCAGAACATCCAGAAGCCAGCTTGGAATCGGTACAATCAGCATTACAAAGGCTGCTACGATATATGCCGCTACACCAACGTCTGCCTTTTTCATGTCTGCTCTCCTTTCCTGTCGTCTTCGGTCTACTCAATCCTTTATGCTTTCCCCTTCAGGTGATATACAAAAGCAAGCACTTCCGCCACCGCCTGATAAAGTTCCGGAGGAATCAGGCCTCCGATATCCACATTGGCATAAAGCATACGTGCCAATGGCTTATTTTCTACAATTTCAATGTCATGCTCCCTGGCAATCTCCTTGATCTTCTGTGCCAGATAATCTTCACCTTTTGCAAGCACATAAGGAGCATCGTACCTGTCCGGGTCATACTTGATCGCTACCGCAAAATGTGTCGGGTTCGTAATAACAACGTCTGCTTCCGGAAGCTGCTGCATCATTCTCCGCTGGGAAGCCTCACGCATACGCTGTCTTTGCTTTCCCTTGATCTGCGGATCCCCTTCCTGGTTCTTATATTCATCCTTCACTTCCTGCTTAGTCATCATCATATCCTGCCTGAACTTCCATTTCTGATAAGCAAAATCAAGCAGTGCAATGACCATATAAGCTGCCGCCACCTTGATTCCTACAGAAAACAGGATATCCCCTACTAGTCCGATTGCCTGATACAGACCGATATCATACAATAAATACAGCTCTGATGCATATTTCTGAACCTCAGAAAACGCAATATAACCGATCACGCCAATCTTTGCAATCGATTTGATCAGTTCCACGATCGAATTCTTTGAAAAAATCCTTCCAAAACCCTTTACCGGGTTTAATTTACTGAATTTAGGCTGTAACGGCTTCCCGGTAAGCTTCCATTTAACCTGTACGACATCACAGACAAACGCAATGACAACCGCAATCAGCAAAACCGGTCCCATCATAAGCAGCATCTGCAGAATCATCTGACGCAGAATCACGGAAATTGTTGCAAACGGAACAGCACTGTCAAACATCTGGATGGCATCCGGAATCGCATTGTACATTCCCCGGAAATAATTCACAAAGCCTTCTCCAAGCGTCCCTGCATAAAACCGGACAATCAGAAACAGCGCCAGGATTCCGGCCGCATTTGCAACCTCCTTACTCTTGGCAACCTGTCCTTCCTTCCGGGCATCCTCTAACTTCTTGGAAGTCGGCTGCTCGGTTTTCTCTCCGCCAGGACCATCCTTTGCAAAGAACTGAAGCTGATATTCCAACACCGCGCCCAATCCCCCTAACTCATTGCCTCTACAAAGCTCACCATGACCTTTTTCATCTGGTCAAAGACAAAGCCTGCCGCCTCAGGCAGCATCGCCATGGATAAAAATAATACGGAAAGACCGACCAGAATCTTCAACTGGATACCAACCGCAAACATATTCAGCTGCGGAGACACCTTTGCCAGCACACCGAGAATGGCATTCAGCAGAATCATCACGGTAAAAACCGGCAGGCAGATCCGGAATCCAATGATCACAAAATCGGTCATAAAGCTGATAAAACCGGTCAGCATTTTATGAAAACGGAATACGGTTCCGTTAATCGGAATCAGCGTATAGGCTTCTACAAACGCAGATAAGAGATAACGGTACATTCCTGAAATAATCAACATCAGCATAATCATATAATTATAAATAACACCCGATATGGATGTCTGCTGTTTCGTCGTCGGATCAAACATACTCGCCATGGACAAACCAATATCCATATCCACGATCTGTCCGGCAAAGGACATGATCGAAGTACAGAAATTCGTTCCAAACCCCAGCAGAAGACCTGTAACCACCTCTTTCATCACAATCACCGTATATTCCAGAAGTCCGTTATAAACGATCTCCGTTTCCGGCAGAGTGTGATACAGAAGCAGGGTAATAAAAAAACTCAGTCCGGCACGGATTCTTGCCGGTGTATTTCCCATGCTGAAAAACGGTGCAACAAAAACAAAACTCGCCACCCGTACAAAAATCAGCAGAAAATACAGCAATTCATTGTAAGTAAAATCATAATTGATCATAAGCTACCTGATATATAACGGAAAATCAGACCACAAGCGGATCATAAACTGTGTCATCTCATTCAGTATCCAGTGACCAAGTACAATCAGTGTAAAAAATACTGCTATAATTTTTGGAACAAAGGTCAGTGTCTGTTCCTGAATGGATGTGACAGTCTGAAAGATACTGATAATCAGACCAACCACCAGCGAAACAAGCAATATCGGTGCGGCAACCTTAATCACCAGATAAAGTGCCTCGCTTGAAACAGCGGTTACCTCTTCAATCCCCATTTATCTGCTCCTTCCAAATTCTTAAGTGCGTTCCTGATTCTGCCTGCTACCTGCTAATAGAAGGTTTTAATCAGATTTCCAATAATCAGACTCCAGCCATCTGCCAGAATAAACAGCAGGATCTTAAACGGCATGGAAATGGTTGTCGGCGGCAGCATCATCATACCCATACCCATGAGAACTGATGCCACGACCATATCAATGACAATAAACGG
>OMGB01000321.1_pt1 | contig 19201 bp, 11 predicted proteins | sample 1645791 | NCBI WGS metagenome assembly OMGB01 (sample SAMEA103958120, study PRJEB25191) | human gut metagenome | biome: human-associated habitat [ENVO:00009003]; feature: intestine environment [ENVO:2100002]; material: feces | place: Germany | collected 2013/2015 | reverse complement strand
GTTAAGACCCGGCGGCAGGATGGTATATTCCACCTGCACCTTTGCACCGGAAGAGGATGAAGAAATGATGGCACATTTTCTTGCGAAGCATCCGGATATGAAGCTGCTTCCGGTTCCGCTTGCAGGAGGAATGGAACCCGGGCTTGTTAGGCAGGAAACATTGATGAAGCTGCTGCAGAATCAGGGACAGTCAAAGAGGGAGACCTCATACGACATGGAAGAACGATTCCGCAAAGAGCTTCAGAAGACGGTCCGCCTATGGCCGCATAAGGTAAATGGGGAAGGTCACTTTGCTGCTCTTTTGCAAAAAGAAGGAACTGCCTGTCCTGAAGTGAATGGCCGGGAAATGAACCGGGATTTGATTTCGAACATGGGAGAAGCTCCTTCCGTGATGCGGAGCGCTTCTCATTCACGGGATTATGACCGGAAAAAAATGAAAAAGGGAAGCAGTCTCCAAAAAGGAAAAGATAAGAAAAGCCAGTCTGTGTCAAACCAGATGACCGAAGCCATTGCTGCATTCGAACAGTTTGAAGCACAAACCCTTCATCCCTCCTGGCGGGAAGGGAAGGAGGGAGCTTCCTATCTGACCTTTGGGGATCAGTTGTATCTTGTTCCGGAAGGGACACCGGATCTGCATGGACTTAAGGTACTGCGCCCAGGGCTGCATCTTGGAACCTGTAAAAAGGACCGTTTCGAGCCATCCCATGCTTTGGCTCTTTCCTTAAAGAGTAAAGATGTGAAAGATACCATTGATTTGTCGGTGGAAGATGCGATAAAATATATAGAAGGCTATACCTTCCCGGCAGAAGACCGGAAGGGCTGGTGCCTTGTTACCGTGGAAGGCTACAGTCTGGGTTTTGGAAAAGCAGCGGGAGGAAGCCTTAAAAATCACTATCCGAAGGGACTTCGCAAGTCATGTTAAAGAAACGAATGTATCCGTTACTGGCAGCCTCAATACTGCTTTTTGCACTTACCGGCTGCGGAGCGGCAAAATCTGAGAATATAACGGCAGGAATGGAAGCCATTAAGTCATTGGACTATGATACGGCGCTTACCTGCTTTGAAGCAGCAAAGGAAGCAGGAGAAAATGAAAGGCTTCTGTATCGGGGAGAGGGAATTGCCTATTTAGGGAAGACCATGTACCCGGAAGCAGTGGAAGCATTTCTTACCTCTCTCAATCACAGCAATGGCCTGATTGAAAATATGGATTACGACATCAATTATTATCTGGCAACAGCTTATTATAAGCAGGGGGACTATGACAATGCCATAGCGGTATATGATGCAATCATTGCCATGAAGAAGGATGAGAAGGACGCCCTTTATTTCCGTGGTGCAGCATATACTAAGAAAGACCAGATCGAAGAAGCACAGCAGAGCTTTGATGCAGCAATTGCAGCCGCACCTTCCGATTATGACAGGATTATTGATATCTACTGTATTCTCAATGAACATGGTTACAAGGAGATCGGAACAGCCTATCTTCAGACCGCCATGGAGAATGATACGAAGAAGATGACCAATTATGAAAAGGGCAGAATCAGCTACTATCTCGAGGATTATGAGAATGCCCGCACTTATCTGGAAAAGGCACGGGATGAGAAGGGATACGAAGCTGTTTTATTCCTTGGAAAGACCTATGAAACGCTGGGGGACAATAACTATGCGATCAGCGTATACAACACGTATCTGGAAAGTAACCCGGATGCAGCACAGGTCTGGAACCAGCTTGGATTATGTAAACTAAATATGGAAGATAATGAAGGGGCACTGCAGGCCTTCCAGACAGCAATGCAGATTGAGAATAATGGAATGATGCAGACACTCAAGATGAATGAGATCATTGCCTATGAGCATCTCCATGAATATAAGAAAGCTTCCGTTTTAATGGAAAGCTACCTGAAATCCTACCCCGATGATGAGACGGCACAGAGAGAATATCTTTTTCTTAAGACACGCTGATTTATGATCCGGATTGCGGTGAATGACGAAACCATTCACCGGATGATGGCCAGTAGTCAATGGTCAGATTAGATAAAAATAAAAAATATTATTGTATAATCAGCACAAGATTTATGTTTATGTTGTTATGTAAACACAATATCTTGTGCTTTTGTGTTGACTTTCCTTTAGGGCAATGATAAACTCTTAGATAAACGAGGCTTTTATGATGAATATCAGAGCCTCTTGTTTTATCAAAGAAAAGGGGGATTTACAGTGTTTCAGGTAATCAAAAGAGAGGGCGAAGTTACAGATTTTACATTGACGAAGATCAGTGATGCCATTATGAAGGCATTTAATGCTACCGATGTGCAGTATAATAATGATGTAGTGGATCTTCTTGCGCTACGAGTTACAGCAGATTTTCAGGGCAAGGTGAAGGATGACGGCATTCATGTGGAGGATATTCAGGACAGTGTAGAGAAGGTTCTGGAGCAGGCAGGCTATGCAGAGGCTGCCAAGGCGTTCATTCTTTACCGGAAGCAGCGTGAAAAGATGCGTACCATGACTTCGACCATTCTGGATTACAAGGATGTGGTAAACAGCTATGTGAAGATTGAAGACTGGCGTGTGAAGGAAAACTCTACCGTGACCTATTCCGTAGGAGGATTGATCTTAAGCAATTCCGGAGCCGTTACGGCAAATTACTGGCTGTCTGAGATTTATGATCAGGAGATCGCAGATGCACATCGGAATGCGGACATTCATATCCATGACCTGTCCATGCTTACCGGGTATTGTGCCGGATGGTCCTTAAAGCAGCTAATTACAGAAGGCTTAGGCGGTATTACCGGAAAGATTACCTCCGCACCTGCAGCACACCTTTCCGTGCTCTGCAACCAGATGGTGAATTTCCTTGGAATTATGCAGAATGAATGGGCAGGTGCACAGGCGTTTTCTTCCTTTGATACTTATCTGGCTCCGTTTGTCAAGGTGGACAATCTTTCTTATAAAGAAGTAAAGAAGTGCATCGAAGCTTTTATTTACGGTGTAAATACACCGAGCCGCTGGGGAACACAGGCTCCGTTCAGCAACATTACACTGGACTGGACGGTTCCGTCAGATCTGGCTGAGCTGCCGGCCATTGTTGGTGGTAAGGAGATGGATTTCTGTTACAAGGACTGCAAGAAGGAAATGGATATGATCAACAAGGCCTTCATCGAGACGATGATCGAAGGAGATGCCAATGGCAGAGGCTTCCAGTATCCGATTCCGACCTATTCCATTACCAGGGATTTTGACTGGTCTGATACCGAGAATAACCGGTTATTGTTTGAAATGACATCCAAATATGGCACACCGTATTTTTCCAATTATATTAACTCTGATATGGAACCGAGTGATGTGCGTTCCATGTGCTGCAGACTGCGTCTGGATTTAAGAGAGCTCCGTAAGAAGACCGGCGGTTTCTTCGGATCCGGCGAAAGTACAGGCTCCGTTGGCGTGGTAACCATTAATATGCCGCGAATCGCTTATCTGTCTGCAACGAAGGATGACTTTTACAAGCGCCTCAATAAGATGATGGATATTGCGGCAAGATCTTTAAAGATCAAGAGAGAAGTTATCACAAAGCTTCTGAACGAAGGACTGTATCCATATACGAAACGGTACCTGGGAACCTTCGAGAATCACTTTTCCACGATTGGTCTGATCGGTATGAATGAGGTAGGTTTGAATGCCAACTGGCTTCGTGCAGACATGACGGATAAGCGGACACAGGAATTTACGAAGGAGGTTCTGAATCATATGAGGAACCGTCTTTCTGATTACCAGGAGCAGTATGGAGATCTGTATAACCTTGAGGCAACTCCGGCAGAGAGTACCACTTATCGTCTGGCAAAGCATGACCGTAAGAGATGGCCTGCCATCAAGACCGCAGGAAAGCCGGGAGATACCCCGTATTATACGAATTCTTCCCATCTGCCGGTCGATTATACAACGGATATTTTTGATGCACTGGATATTCAGGATGAATTGCAGACACTTTATACTTCGGGAACGGTATTTCATGCATTCCTTGGAGAAAAGCTTCCGGACTGGAGAGCAGCAGCAGATCTTATCCGCACGATTGCAGAAAATTACAAGCTTCCTTATTATACCCTGTCACCGACCTATTCCATTTGTAAGGAACATGGTTATCTGGCAGGAGAGCAGAAGATCTGTCCTCACTGCGGTAAGGTGACGGAAGTATACAGCCGTATTACCGGCTATTACCGTCCGGTGCAGAACTGGAACGATGGTAAGCTTCAGGAATATGCGAACCGTAAGGAATATGACGTGGCACATTCTACGTTAAAGAAGCCGATTGTGACAATGGTAACCTTATCCGATTATGATAAGCCCAAGGCATCTGTAACCGTAGAAGAGCCGGAAAGCATCATTTATTTATTTACCACGAAGACCTGTCCGAACTGCAAGCTGGCGAAGGAATATTTGAAGGGAATCAATTATCTTCTGATTGATGCCGAAGAAAATATGGAGCTGGCAGCTAAATATGGCGTCATGCAGGCTCCGACGCTTGTTGTTGTGCAGGGAGATCAGGTTAAGAAATATGTAAATGCATCCAGGATCAAACAGTTTGCGGACAGCTTTAAGGAAGTCCTTGTTTAGAAAATTATGAGGACAGAAGATCCAATGGATTTTTTAAAAGGAAATTGAAAATGCCGACTATAAAATGTCGGCATTTTTCTTGAAGCAATACATGGAGGAAAGAAAATATGATTAACAGACTTGTAGCACAGATTAAAAAGACCGGAGCACCGATTGTCGTTGGACTGGATCCGATGATGAAATTCATTCCGGAGCACATCAAAGAAAAAGCATTTGCAGAATTTGGAGAGACACTGGAAGGAGCAGCAGAGGCAATCTGGCAGTATAACAAAGCAATTGTGGATGCGATCTATGAGCTTGTACCTGCCGTCAAACCGCAGATTGCCATGTATGAACAGTTCGGACTTCCGGGACTTTCCGCATTTTATAAAACTGTACAGTACTGCAAGGAAAAGGGACTTGTTGTCATCGGAGATATCAAACGTGGTGATATCGGTTCCACCTCAGAAGCCTATGCGGTTGGACACCTTGGCAAGGTGCAGGTTGGAAGCAGGTCCTATTATGGATTTGACGAAGACTTTGTAACCGTGAACCCGTACCTTGGATCCGATGGCGTCAATCCGTTTATCAAGGTCTGCAAGGAAGAGAAGAAGGGTATTTTCGTATTGGTGAAGACCTCTAATCCGAGCAGTGGAGAATTCCAGGACCGCCAGATTGCAGATGCCGGAAACCGTCCGCTCTATGAAGTGGTAGGGGAACAGGTGGCGAAATGGGGAGAAACCCATATGGGCGATACCTACAGCTATGTCGGAGCAGTTGTCGGAGCAACCTATCCGGAAATGGGCAAGGTGCTTCGTAAAATTATGCCGAAAAGCTATATCCTGGTACCCGGTTACGGCGCACAGGGCGGCAAGGGCGCTGACCTCGTTCACTTCTTTAACGAAGACGGACTTGGTGCGATTGTCAATTCCTCCCGTGGTATCATTGCCGCTTACCAGCAGGAAAAATATGCACGCTTTGGTGCAGAGAACTTTGCAGATGCTTCCCGCGCAGCAGTGCTTGATATGAAGGAAGATATTGAACAGGCACTGCAGAACCGGTAGAAGACTTCAGGCAATTTCAACATAGAGGAGACTAAGGAAAGGCTAAGGAAACAATGCTGAAGATGAATGAGGTAATTAATGATACCTATCAGGTTACCGGATAGGTAGGCTCCGGTGGCGGTAGAATTGTTTACAAAGCCAGACATCTGAGACTGGAAACCGATGTGGTCATTAAACAGATCAGGGAAGAAGTCAAGGTATTACCATTTTAGACAGAATAAGCATAACAACTCAGGGTTCCAGAGGAATATTTGCAACCTATTAAAGATCATGCAAAAGCCAAAGGAATGAGCGTTAATCAGTTAGTTATCTCATTACTTGAAAAAGATATGGGGATAGAAATAGCAACTGTAAGGGAACAGAACAAACAAAATAAGGAAAGGAAAGAGGCATTTGCTAAATTAGAGCAGCTACGCAAAAAGGGAATTGTTACAGATGACAAGGCAGAATAAACTTATCGCAAAAATGGTGTGATTTGATGAAAAAAGTGTGTAGTAAAGTGTGTAGTAATTCGTAGGAAGGATACGCCAAATATCACGAGTGGCAGTGAATTCGTCCATGTGTTTGTAGAGATACAGATGCATGGACTTTTTTTATTTTGGTTACCGGCACAGATGCCGGAGAAAGAGAGGATTTTATGACAGAGAAGATTAGAGAATACAATAACGGTAGACCAATGGAAAGCAAGGCATGGACCGAGAAGCTTGGCGTGTTCCAGTGCTTTCAGAAGATTCACAACATGGTGCAGGACAAAACGGGAGACAATCTTATGGATGATGTGATTGATAATATTCTTCGTAGCGGGAAGATTGAACTGCCGGAGCCCCATGTATCACTTGTGGAAAAGGAAATTTGTGACTATGTGGAGAAGATTTTCCAGAAGCTTCGTGACCATGAATATAATGAGAAGCTGATGAAGGTTTACTTCATGGGTTGCCAGGTGCCAGTGGCACCTGTTTGGCAACGACCGGAGCGGCAGCGGAGAAGCGGAGCAAGACTGGTAGAACAGTTTGGAAAATATAATCCGGATACTACCATTTTCAATCATAGTATTCGTGCTAATGCCAAAGGATACGAATATTACTGCTATATGCTTTTAAGACATTAGAACAAGTCGGGTAGAAGGTAGGTGAGACAATATGGCAAAGCAATACAGGAATCACAATATCCGTTTCAATATGGGTGATGAATTAGCGGTGCAGGCGTGGGAACGCCTGCATTCCGAAGAGGTAGAACAGAGCTTTAAGTCGCAGAATGCTTTTGTGGTGGCTGCGATTAATGATTATTATGAAAGGCATCTTGCCAAGAAAAACGATCCCTATCTTGAAAGCAGGGAAAAGGAAAATGCCTTTGCTGACAGACTGGTGCAGTCGGTGGAGCAGAAGCTGCTTTCTAATCTTCCGGCACTTGCAGCCATGTATCAGATGCAGCAGCAGGCTTTATTTCAGGCGGGATTACAGGCTGGAGGGATAATGCCTTATCCGTATCAGCAGGGTAATCTGGAAGCTGTGGCATCGGTGGGTGTAAAGCCGGTTACAGAACCGATACAGAGTAATGAACAGCCGTCAGAAGCTTCTAAGCAAGAGCTGGCGGAGCCGAAAGAAAATGAGTTTCTGGATTACTCGTTTGGTGAGTAAATTATGGATTCGTGTTGATTTTCAATTGATAAAGAAGAAATGGCATGATATAATTAACCACACAATGAGTGGGTGAGATAAAGAATGGCGAACAGTATGGAATTAAGTGAGAAAATACATGCTTTGAGAGCAGAGACCGGTTTGAATCGAAAACAGTTTGCAGAACATTTTCAGATACCACTTCGAACGGTGGAAGAGTGGGAAGCGGGTCGAAGAAAGCCTCCTGAGTATATTCCACGGCTGATAAAGTATCAGATTTTGTATGAGCAGCAATTTGGGAAGCAAAACAAGAAGGAACACGATGATACTGTTTGAGGTCACAGTTTGTGACCTCAGAATGAGTACACAGATTGTAAACTTGAAGTCGCAATTTGCGACTTCAAAAATGGATTGGAGGATTCGATGGCAAAAGATAATAGTGAATTGATTGACGTAAATTCAGATGAAAATGATAGGGTTAGGGAAGCAAGCCATATACAGAGTCTTATATATGTTATTAGAGGAAAACAGGTAATGCTCGATAGTGATTTGGCAATTTTGTATCAAGTTGAAACAAAAACTTTTAATCAGGCTGTAAAAAGAAATATTGAAAGATTTCCTGAGAATTTCAGGTTTCAACTAAAAAAGGAAGAGTACGACTCTTTGAGGTCACAATTTGTGACCTCAAAAGAAGGGAGAGGTGGAAGAAGATATCTGCCATATGTTTTTACAGAACAAGGTATTGCAATGCTTTCTGCGGTGCTGAGGAGTGATATTGCAATACAAGTCAGTATCAGGATAATGGAAACATTTGTTGAAATGCGTAAATATATGGCAAACACGTCACTTTTGTATGATCGCATGAATGCAATAGAAGAAAGACAGATAACTTATCAAAATGAAACAAATGAGAAATTTGATAAAGTATTTGCATATATTTCTGACCACGAAGAATCACAGCAGAAAATCTTTTTTGATGGACAGATATATGATGCGTTTAGCTTACTGATAGATCTGGTAGCTAGTGCAACGAAAAGTCTTGTATTGGTCGATAATTATGTCGATGTGGGAACTTTAAATATTCTGTCCAAGAAGAAAGAGAATGTATCGGTAACGATTTACACAGTTAGGAAAACCAGATTGTCAGAAAAAGATATTGAAACTTTCAATCAACAGTATCCAAAACTTGAAGTGAACTACACAGGTGTATTTCATGACAGGTTTTTAATCATTGATGACAAAAAAGCGTATCACATTGGTGCATCATTAAAAGATGCAGGGAAGAAATGTTTTGCTATAAGCTTATTAAACGATTCTGGTGTGATATATGATATTTTACAGAGGCTGGATATAGAAACAGAAGAAAACGAATCATAAAGAGGGATAATGACTTAGGGGGTAACAACCAAGTCCCCCCAAGTCTAACAGACTGATATTACAGAAAGAATTCTATTGTTTTGTAATGAGGGTAGAAGCAAGAAGGATATAGCCGATGATAATCAATTCAATTATCCAAGTGAACATCGGCTACATTCCCAGGGCGGGTTGCAGTAAAGACAGAAAGACACACCATCCCCTTTGTAGATGGTGTGTCTTTCTGTCCGGGGGCCTATATCATCCCCACCACATCGGAAAGGGAATAGAAGATTTCAATAAGTAGTAGAGATGTGGAAAAAGCAGTCCGAAGCGGTAAGCGAAGGGCTGCTTTTGTCTGTCTGCCGGAGTCTTTTTTTCGGCGGGCAGACCTGTGGGGATGATGTGCCCTGCTGATGAAGCATCGCTTACACCAAGGCTATCGAAGCAGCAATGGCGGTAAGGTGCAGGCAGTGAGAGGCAGTAAACTTGGTAAGAGATTCACGGTTGCCGGCATCAGGGAGTATATGAAACAGAAGGAAAAAGAGGATTGGTTTGATTATCCAAGGCAGGAGCAGGACATCGAACATTCCAGCCAGTCCATGAAGGATTATTCCAGATGGGAAGAGGATGAGGACGAAGTGAAGGAGTCTGCTTCTAAGGCTAAAAAGCAGGTACCAACACAGGAGTCACAGCCGACCAGAAAACCGGATGTTTCTGTATATGAGGCATATGACGAGTTTCAGGAAAAACATGAGATACCGGAGAATGACGAGTCTTTCTTCTATGGTGCTGCATTTGATGATTTCAATAAGGAGTGGCAGGGAATTGATGCAGGCGCAGGCTCGGTAAGTACTGAGTTTGGCACAACAAATAACTCAACCGACGCAGAACCAGATAATGAGGATGAGGGGGATAAAATCAAGGCTGCCGCCATAACGCTCGCCCTCGACTTGGCCACCTTTGAAAAGCCACCTTTGAAAACGTGTGCTATCTCATTCAGAACGGCGCTGACCGCTTCTCCTTCATCTTCTTCCGTGGCTTCGGCACGGGAGCCATGCACGTCCTCTGCGGTCTGATTGTGGGCGGCGGACGTGGCTGAAGGTCGCGGGCACCTGCGGACTGCTGGGCGCGGCCATCACCCTCCACGCCATCTATAATCTGCTGATTGCCGACGGCGGCGCGGCGCAGTACATCGCCTACGCCCTGCCGGTGCTGCTGGTGGCGGCAGGAAGGCTATCCGTTTTCCGATTATCACGGAAGCAATAACTGAATATCCATTCCTTGAGAGTTGCTTTTTGGCGACTCTCAATTTTTTTTGAAAAATTTTGCGTTTTGGGTGAGAGTTTTTTCGATTTTTTGTACCTATATAAGTGAAGGGGTTTTTAAGCCGTATTTCAAAGAATCCAGAGAGGAGGTTCAAACGATATGTACGATACCGCAAGACGGGTCGCACTCGTCAAGCAGCGGGTGCGGGAAAACACCCGCCGGAGGCAGCGGCGCGAGGCAATAAGCCTCTCCGCAGCGTGTATGCTGTTGTGCGCAGCACTGACGCAGGCGGTGGACGCATTTGCAGTGCAGGGACAGACCGCCGCATGGGGCAGCTTCGGCACGATGCTGCTGCGGGAGGACGCAGGCGGCTATGTGCTGGTGGGCGTCGTCTCCTTTGCTGCGGCGACAGCGATCACTGCACTGTGCTTTCGGCTCAGAAATAGAGAAAACCATAGAAAAGGCGGAGCGGATAAGTCCGCCCGACACGAAAAGGAGGAGAAAAACCAATGAAAAAACGAATACTCAGTATCCTGTTACTGTGCTGCATGTTGCTGAACATGCTGCCAACAGCGGCGTTTGCATCGGTGAGCGATTCGCTGGACAACACACCTGAGGAAAATCAGGCGATTTTGGAGCAGCTCTCCGCCTTGACCGGCGGTAGCAACGACCAAGTGCTTTCCATGCTGAACGCTTTGGGGCTGCTGGATGAAGCCGGCAATTTAAAGGTGGATCAAACCATCACGCTGGACGGCCAGGTGTTGACACTGGCGGCTGTCATGGAGCTGCTGGAAAATCCCGCCACGGATCTCACCCGTATAGCCGACGTGGATGGGACTCCGGTGGCGCTGGGCGATTTGAAGACCATGATCCAAATCGAACAGGAGCTGCAACGGATCAAGGACACCTATTTCTCCGGCAGGGAGTTTACCGGGGAAGCTCTGGAGAATCTCAATAGCCTGATGGAGCAGCTGGAGCTGCAGGGCATCAGTTTGCAGTATTCCGCCTCTGCCACAGCGCCTGAGGGCGTTGAGACGGTGGATATGAGCGGCATGATGAGCCAAACGCTGGGGAATCTCGCAAACAACACCTGGAACTCCGGGACTTTTACTGTATACCGCGGAAAACCGGTCGGCTTTTCCTACCGCATTAAAAAAGGCCAGCTCAGCAAGTATATCACCGATGTGAAGGTCTCGATATACGGGACGAGTGGGGTCAAGCAAAGCGACGGGTCCTACAAGCTGACCTATCAGTATGACAGCCCGAATTCCATTTTAAGTGGGTGTAAAATCACTGTCGAGGTTACAACCGAAGGAAGTAACCCAGGCTGGCTCAAGGATTCTTATTCCTATGGCGACCTGCTGGGGATGATCGAATTTTACGATGCGGAAAATCTGGTGTTCTATGACGGCGCCGGTTATGCCGACCACTGCCAGCTCAAGCTAATAAAGACGGTTGACGCCCCCGCAATAAAAACATCAATGACCGCGCCGAACTATGAAAAAACACTCAAAAATACAGACACATTATATGCGGATATGTATATTCCTTTGCTGGCAGATGGATACAATGCCGGCGATGGTGCCAACAATCAGGACTTCGTTGCGCTAAGCGATACCATCGGAATTCTGGAGGGTGCCCGCAATTCGGTGCTTCCCGGCGGCTCCTCCCCATTTTATCAGCCATACCAAATCGACGCCAGCATCAGGTTTGAGTGGACTGGCAAAGCAGATGCCTATACCGGCAATGCGCCGTATGGCTGGTATAAAAACCGTCCCTATGCCCCGTTCTATCTGACGGAGTACAAGCTCAATGGAACATCTCTGGAGCTCAGCAGCGAAAGAATGAGTGCGCTGAACTGTACGATTCAAAAGAGCGAAACGGTCAACATCTCCCTGCAGTCTACCACGCAAAACAGAGAGAATCAGCAGTACTATCTGCCTTTCGAACTGTATCTGAACGCTGATAAGGTATGCGGAACCCAATATTCCTACGCCACCGCTAAGACCAGCAACGTGTCCGCCAAGTTGGTGGACACGGACAATCCCACCATTCAAAGCGTCACGGCCCCGGCGGGAATCTATGCCAGCGGACAGCACGTGCCCATCACAGTTACCTTTAGCGAGTTCGTGGATCTTAGAAACGCCCGCGTGACCATCAATGGCAAAGTGTATAGCGCCGCTGAGCTTTCCATGAACAACTACGGCGTCACGGCAATGCTCTGGTACCCGGTGCAGGATACGGATGCCACCACGGTCACCGTCAATGGTATGACAGGTGTGAAAGATGTTTTCGGCCATCCGCTGGATACCACACAATATCCAAGCGAGCCGATTACTGGCGTTACGCTGAAGAGCGTCTTGATGCGCAATGCTCCAACTGCACTGACCGCCGTCTACGACAACGGCAAGGCATCGTTCACGATGAACGCCAACATGGAGCAGGTCTACAAGACCGTATACAGCAATTATCACACCCCGGCAGGCACAGACCCGAAGGAAGCCCCGTTCCGCCTCGAGCTGAGGTACGACTCCGCGACTGAACCAATCCATCTGCAGGTCTATCTGGACACAGAGAAGGAAGCCTTCACCATTAGCGACTATGCAATCGCACTCGCGGTTTACACCCGCACCTATACGGTGACGCTGCAGGCCAACGAGGGCACGAAAGACGCTCCTAACTGGGTGAATGTTCTTCCCCTGACCCGGCAGTTTACGGTGGCAAAGAAAGTTTCCGCGCACACGGTGAAGGTCGTCCCGGAAGCGGATGACGCCGACTATACGATTTCCCTCGGCAAAACCACCCGCCCCACGCTTAAGGCAGAGGTTTTGGGGGCAGGCGGTGAGACGGCCAGCTACATCACCGGCAAATGGAGCAGCAGTGATACGCTCATTGCCACCATCAACGAGGATACCGGCGTTGTTGCCACCACAGGAACCAAGGTGGGAACCGTCACCTTTACCTTTACGGCGGACAACGGGACTGAGGACACTGCCGATGATGTGACGGGCCAGTCAAAGTCCTATACCGTGACGGCAGGCAATTCCCTGGCACTGGTGATTCCCGGCAGCGCGTCCATCGTGACGCGGAAAAATCAGCCCGCCACCGTGCTGTGGAGCTCCAACGTCGCGCTGATGGCACCGAACAAAGAATTCAATTACAAGATTGACCTGTATGAGGGCAACTACGCGAATGAGGCGGCGCTGAGAGGCCGCGATCCCGTTGCGACTTATACCGCCGGCAAGGATAAAAACAGCGTGCGGATCCCGGAGAATGTGCTCTCTAAGCTCTCCAACGGCAATACCCCTGCCTACACGGTATTGGTATCCATGCCGCACCCCAACGCAAAGGGTGAGAACGTCCGCCTGTCGGCACTTGCCTGGATCATCGTGCAGGCACCACCTGCCACGGCCAAGCTGACACCGCCACAGAGCATTTACCTCAAGGATACCGACGGCGCCGTCAATATCGACTGGTCGGTGGAAAACACCACTGAGGGCGCCCCTTTGCAGCCCACGCTGACCATTACCCGGGTCACAGAGGACAACAACACCCAAGTGGTGGCCCGTGAGCGCCTGTCCGATACCTCCGGAAGATTCTCCCTGTCATTACAGAGTGTGAAAGCCGGCAATCTGAAGGACACCTATCAAGTGGTTTTGAGCGTGGAGAATCCTGGTGAGGAATCTCCCAGCACCGACTCCTTCCCCCTGTATGTCTACGATGCCGACGCACTGAAGGTGCAGGACGACGAAGGAAACACGATTTCTAAGCTGACCATGGACAATACCTCCAAGGTCAGCGGCAGCCTGCCCACCGTTACAGCTGAAATTTTGCAGCTGCGCCAGGAGTTGGGGCTGATCGAGTACATAGGCATCAACTATGACGAGTACGGATGGAACTCCTTTAAAGATGGAATCCGGTGGCTCTCCAGCAACAACAATGCCATTTCCGTCAACTACAAGCAGGGAGGACTGTATGAGGACATCAGAAACTTCTCCTTTGATTCCTACCTTCCCGAAACCAAAATGGCGCTGTCCGGCTTGGCCAACGGCACCGCAACCGTCACGGCTACCCATGCCGCCACGGGCATGAGTGCCACCGTACAGGTGACAGCGAAAACACTGAAAAATAAGTTCTATCTCTTCCAGCTGACGCCTGCAGCGGAAACTACGCTGCAATACACCGACGGCAAAGGTGTGCCCAAAACGGTCACGACCAACAGTGAAGGCGTGCTGGCGCTTTACGAACCCAACGGAATCGCCAGTGAGGTGTCTCTGCGGTCCGGCTCCGGCGCGGATATTTATCTGGGCACCATCTATAAAGAAAATCTGCGTTCCGGCGAGCGGGATGCCACAAAACTACAGCTTTATCCCTTGAATACCTTCAGCCTTCGGCGAGTCGCCCGGGCATCTGTGACGCTCATCACGCCGGGCGGCGATCCGCTGGCGAACAAGACGGTGACCGTTCGTGGAGGCGTTTATAAAAACGGAGGCTACTGCGAGACAGCTCTGCTGGGCTCCAGGGCAGGAGCACTTGTCAGCGGCATCACCGGCGACACCTATACCACGGATGCGGCGGGAAATATAACCGTCTATCTGGATTCCACCCAGTTCTGGTCGGCCGAAAAGGGCGAGAGCAACACCACGGCGCTTTCCGCTCTGGATCAGCTGGAGTACATTCTGGAGATCAGCGCAATTGACGGCGACAAGTACTATCCGCTGTTGCTGACCGTCAACGGCAAGCTGGGCGTGGACGATGTAATGCGTACCGCAGAGGGCGTTGTCTCTCTGGAACGCGTGCCGAAGGGGGAGAAAAACAAACCCTTCATTGTGGCGCAAAGCGTTGATTACGGTCTTGCCAACGGTCAGAAGGTGGATGTCCGCAGCTCGACTGGGAAGATTGGCCCTAACAGCAGCTTTAAAACAGCAAGCCTGCACACCACCATGTTCCTCTGGGGCGAGGATATTGCCAATGCGAAGAATTACAGTCTCAAGTTGGCAGACGAATACGGCGTTCTTCCTGCCGCCCAGAGCAGCAGTACCACGCAGTATCCCTTCTCATCCATCCCCGTAGTGGAAAACGATCTGACCCTCACCGAGGCCACCATGACCACCTCCGGATGGATCGCCGACGGCAAGGATGTGGGTATGAAAACGCAGCTGAGCCTGAACGGCAGCCTGCTGCAAGAGAAAATAATGCCCTTCCGGGTCGTTGATCTGACCCGAGTGCCAAAGGTGACAGAGGATGACCGCGTTACCGGTATTCTGGCGACGATGAAGGACTCCAGTGGAGTGAATGATGTTGACTTTGGCGGAGTGGGCGATAGTAACATTCTCAAGGTGCTGACCGGGCGGCTGGATGATCTGAGCGGTCCGGTGGACACATCCGTGTTCAAAATGATTATCACCCCTAGCGAAGATCCATCCGTGTTCCGTGCCATGATTTGGGCCGGGTACAATACGCTGGAGATGGAGGACATGGACTATTCCGAGGACGGCGTGGCCTTGGGTGCGAATGTGCTAACGCAGAACCTGGAAGTGGGCGTGCCCGGGACCGGGGACCTGAGCCAGATGGCCAAGGGCACCTATAATCCAAAGGGAGAGTACAAAGCCAACTCCATGGCCGGCAAGGTCACCAACACGGATCTCAACTTGCAGTTGGAGGGCTTTTACGAAGCGGAAATCCGCTATAACGCCGAAAAAAAGGAGTGGGAGGTTTTCACCGTAGGCGGCGGCTTTACCGCCGGCGTTGGCGTGGGCTTCACCTTCAGCGTGAACGCCATGGCTGGCCCCGTGCCGTTGACAGCAACCTTTGAGCTGGGTGGTGCCATTCAGCTGGATTTCCGTACCGCAGTGCGCTACGGCCAGCAGGGCGAGGGTACAGAGCTTGCCTGGAGCGATCCCACGGCCACGGCAGTGAATGACTTTTTGACCACGCTGCGTATCAACGCCTATGTCCACGCGTTTGGCGGCATTGGCTTTGACTATTCGGTCGTGGCGCTGAAGATCGGCCTATTCGGCAATTTGGATGTGGACAGTCAGAATAAGTTCCTTTCCCGCACCTATCTTGCCGACGAGACAAAGCGCCAGATCAACGGTCAGGCCCTGGGGATCCAAAGCGAAGTGGGAATCAAATTTGTGGCAACCTTCCTGTTTATCTCCTACGAGGCGGTGATCGCCTCCGGAACCCTTGAAGGTACCAAGACTTTTAATGACTGGAAAACAATCGACAACTATTGGAATAACGCCACCAGTGGGCTGAGCCTTGCCTCGCTGCGGATGGCGGCGGCCCAGAGCGGAATGCAGGTGGCTTCTGGCAGTGCAACGCTCCAAAGCCGGGACTATCTGGAGCAATATGCCCGTACCTGGGGCCAGCCCCAGCAGCGGATGATGCTGTTCTCTCTGAACTCAACCAGTGGGCTGGAAAACATCCAGACCAATGCCAACCCCACATCCTATCCACAGCTCAGCGATGACGGGAAGGTATTGGCCTACATCAACGACGGCAACAGCAGCAGTATTTACGACAGCCGGGCGCATTTCTCCACCCTCAATGGCGGCGTCTATACTCTCTCTAGTGAAATTGACGCTCCAGCAGAGTTCCCAGGCTACGGCGACACGAGCATTTCTTTGTCTGGCACTGGCAGCTTCGCGGCGGCGGCTTGGGTTCGCATGGGCACTAACCTTCCGGGTAAAAATGCCGGTGATCCCGTGACATTGGAAGAGCAAAACCTGCTGATGAACAGCACGGAGATCGTAGTGTCCGTCTATGACGGCACAACCTGGACTTCCACCCGCCTAACCAACGACGGCACGCCAGATCTGGCCCCAGTCACGGCAGTGGGCGGCGACGGCAAAGCCATCGTGTTCTGGCGCAGCGTCTACACCCCCGATCCCGGTACGCAGGGCAGCAACAACCTGCTGAATTTTACGACCAGAGATTGTATCATGTACAGCTGCTATGACAGCACTAACGGCACCTGGAGCAAGGCAAAAATGCTTTATAACGGTGCTACTGGCAGCGTGAAGGCGTTGCAGGCGGCCATGCTGCCCGACGGAACCGCTATGGCGGTTTACTCGCTGGACCGCAGCGGAACCGGAGATACCTCCGCCTACGAGATTGCCTATTGTACCGTGGCTGCTGACGGAACTCCTGGTACAGCCATGCTGGCGACCTGTGACAGCAATCTTGACGAAAACCCCCAGGTCGTTGCAGCCAACTTCGGCAGCGGGGATGACCGATTTGTCATCGGTTGGCACAGTGTCCGAGACGGCAGCAGCGATATTCAGCTGTTGGCTGTGGACGGCAGCGGCACCATGTCCAACAGTTTTCCCGGCTCTCTGTCGACCCTGACCAGCAGCGGCAACGCCGTCGTGGGCGGAGACTTCCGCTTCGCTTCCCTCAGCGGGGATCATCGCAGCCTCAATGATCTTACCATTGTCTGGAATGAGACTGTCAATGACGTCAACGGCGCGGTAAATCACGGCATTTTGAAGGCGGCCAAGCTGCGCTATGCTACAAATACCTACACTCTCTCCGCACCGTTGGAACTGGCAGAACTGCCGGATCGCACGCTGGCTGACCACTTTGATGCCTATGTCAGCGACAGCAATCAGGTGCAGGCTGTCATTCAGGCTACCTTCTATGACGATGAAAATCCGCAGGTAATCGGCGGCGTGACCGTTCCGGGTGAGAAAACGAACCTCTATACCGCTACCTCTGATTTTGTCACCGATGCGGTGGCAGTGGAACAGATCGGTGTGGATTATGCAACGCTGGCGTTGAACAGCCTGACACCCATTCGCTTTACCATCCGCAACACCGGGCTGAACGATGTGACAAACCTAAAGGTCAGCATTGGCAGCGGGGAAACCGCCACCCTTACGGAAACACTGCTGCCAAATGAAAGCACCACCCTTACCGTCTGGCACCATGTGGGGAACCTCGTGACCAACCCGAGCTATACCATCACCGCCGCCAGCGGCATCAACGAAAAAGGCACAGTGTATCTGGATTATCCCGACATTGGGATTTCGCAAATGGAAGTGATTGCGGAGAGCGCCGGCAAGCGCACGGTGCGCATGACCCTCTATAATTCCTCTGCCGCCACTCTGGCCGGCAAAAAGGGTCGCGAGGTGAAGCTTGCGTTCTATGCGGATGATCTGCATACCAAACATGCAGAGGTAGCCTGCACCACAAACGGCGTATCGGTTCGCGATAATGAAATCACCATTTCCGAAGACAGCGCCCTCGCCCGCATCGATCAGGGAACCTTTACACTGGACCTGACCTATGATCTGGGCAAGTATATGAACTCTATTGGCAAAACAGAGATCCCAAATGTGGGTACCTATCTGTACGCCGAGGCGTGGGCGGAAGGTCAGATCGGTGGAACGGGAAGCAATCAGCGCCTGCCGGAGTATGACGGCAGTGACAGCGAGGCCAGCGTCCATATGACCGGCGCACTGGCCCGCACCGGAGAGCGGATGACGATGGATGTGACACAGGGAAACGACGGCAACGGTCACAGCACCGCAGCCATTACCCTGCGCAACAACTCCCTGCAGTCTCAGACTAGCGCAATGCTGGTGGCCACACTGCTGGATGCTGACGGGACCGTTCTGGAAACGAAAAAGACCAGTATTGGCGGTGCCATCTCCGGGGAAACCTTCCAGACGGAAACCGTCACCTTCTCCCGGCTTGGCACCCGCGTAGTGGTGCGAGCCGCAGTGCCCGGTAAAGACCTTCTGACCTTTGAAGGTCTGGCAGTGGGGCTCGGCGATTTTACCGCCAACGGAACGAACTATACCTATACGCTGCAAAATGATAGCGGAGCAACATCTACGCTAGTCACAGCGGTGTCTGGAAGCGGCGAGCCCGTGAGCATCAACGGGCAGGCTCTGTCCACCGGCGGCAGCGCAACCGTTGCCATCCCCAACAGCGGCACAACCGACATTGTCGTGGGAATCGGTGCTAAAACCTACACACTGACGATTCTGCGCAATAGCGGCGATGAGCATACTCACAGCTACGGCAGCGAGTGGAAGAACGATGCAGACAACCACTGGTATGAGTGCTCCTGCGGCGATAAGAAAGATGTTGCAGCACACACCGCAAGCGACTGGATTATTGATACACCGGCAACGAATACCACAAGCGGCTCAAAGCATAAGGAATGCACCGTCTGCGGTTATACGATGACAACCGAAACGATTCCGGCAACCGGCGGCAGTGAACATACTCACAGCTACGGCAGCGAGTGGAAGAACGATGCTACGAACCACTGGCATGAGTGCTCCTGTGGCGATA
>OMGB01000312.1_pt1 | contig 19704 bp, 16 predicted proteins | sample 1645791 | NCBI WGS metagenome assembly OMGB01 (sample SAMEA103958120, study PRJEB25191) | human gut metagenome | biome: human-associated habitat [ENVO:00009003]; feature: intestine environment [ENVO:2100002]; material: feces | place: Germany | collected 2013/2015 | reverse complement strand
GGTTCCGGGCCAGACGGGTCTTGTTCTTGCGGATGCGGCGCTCGATAAAGGCCACGGCCTCGTTGATGGCGCCCCGCATGTCGCCGTCGGGGTCCTCCTCCTGGGCGCGGAACAGGGTGCCGTTGGCAGTGCGGATGGTCAGCTCCACCACGCAGCGGTTCTTTTTCTCCACGGCGAAGGTCACAAATGCGTCCGCTTCCTCCGGGAAATACCGATCCAGCTTGCTGATCTTCTTTTCGGCATATTCCTTGATGGAGTCGTTCAGGGCGATCTTCTTGCAGGTAAATGTGAACTTCATAGTTGGTTGCTCCTTTCGCAGGTATCCCTTTCGGGGCAAGGGTCGGGGAGATGGTTCCCTTTATCCTTGGACGTATTATAACATATTGCTGGGCGCTTGAAAAGTAGCCCCGTGCATTTTTGGCAGTTATTCACAAAAATTTAAGATTTTCTGGTCATTCGACAGCATATGACAAAGGTTCCTATTTACACGGCGGCCAAAACGGCGTATCATAAGCATCGGAAGCTTTCCAATATCCCACCCGCTTGGGCCGCCCTGCTTGCAGGGCGGCTCCTTTTTTCCGCAGGCCCTTGACAAACCGGGAGGCTGGGGTATCATGGGCTGTGAGAAAAGCAGCCGGCAGGGAGGAAACCATTATGCGCGGTAAGAAAATGTCCCAGGCCATGGCCTTCATCGTGCTGTTCGGCATCGTCAGCCTGTTTTCGGACATGACCCACGAGGGCGCGTCCAGCATCCGGGGCGCGTATCTGGCCCTGCTGGGGGCCTCCGCCGGGACCATCGGGTTCATTTCGGGCCTGGGGGAGCTGGTGGGCTACTCCATGCGGTATGTGTTCGGCAAGCTGACGGATAAGAGCAAGCACTACTGGCCCATGACCATCGCCGGGTATGTGCTGGACGTTCTGGCGGTTCCGGCCCTGGCCCTGGTGGGAGAACACGGCTGGATCTGGGCCTGTGCCCTGCTGGTGATCCAGCGCATGGGCAAGGCCATCAAAAAGCCCGCCAAGGACACCATCATGTCCTTTGCCGCCTCCCAGGAGGGGGTGGGCAAGAGCTTCGGCATCCAGGAGGTGCTGGACCAGATCGGCGCGTTCCTGGGGCCGGTGCTGCTGTATGTGGTGATGCTGCTGAAAACCGGCGGCACCACCTTCCAGGTGTATGCCACATGCTTTGCGGTGCTGGCCATCCCCGGGGCCATCACGCTGATCCTGCTGCTGGTTACCCGGCGGAAGTTCCCCAACCCGGAGCACTTTGAGCCGGAGCCCAAGGAGTACGTCCCCTTCCACATGAAGAAGGAGTTCATCCTGTATATCGCCGGCATCAGCCTGTTTGCCTTCGGCTTCATCGACTATTCCATCATCATGCATGTCTCCCGGACCTTCACCGGTGTGGCGGCGGGCCTGCGGGAAACGGGAAGTCTGATCTCCAGCGGAACGCTGCCCCTGCTGTATGCCGGGGCCATGCTGGTGGACGCGGTGGCGGCCCTGTTCTTCGGGCTGCTGTATGACAAGAAGGGGGTCCGGGCCCTGGTGTGGAGCACGGTGCTGTCGGCGCCCTTCGCCATCTTCGTGTTCGCCGGGCACTCGGTGGACTCCCTGCTGGTGGGCATCGCCCTGTGGGGCGTGGGCATGGGCGCCCAGGAGTCCATCCTGAAGGCGGCGGTCAGCTCCATGGTGCCCAAGGCCAGCCGGGCCACGGGCTACGGCGTGTTCGAGTGCGCCTTCGGCGTGTTCTGGTTTTTGGGCAGCTGGCTGCTGGGGGTGCTGTACGACGTCAGCATCCCGGCCATGATCGCCGTGTCCGTGGCGGCCCAGCTGGCGGCCATTCCCCTGTACATCGCCTCCTCCCGGCGGCAGCTTACAGCCAACCCATAAGCTGCACGAAGCTCCAGAGGAGCTTCGCGCCATAGAAGATAATAACCCCGCCGCAGACCTTGTTGATGACGTTGAGGATCTTTTCGTTGAACCGGCTGCCCAGCAGGGACACCACCGTGGACAGGGTCAGAAACCACAGGGCGGAGGCGCTGCCAAAGCCGCAGATAAACGGCAGGTCGCCGCCCTCCGGCAGGCTGGCCCGGAAGGCTCCCAGCATCATGGTGCCGTCGATCAGGGCCTGGGGATTGATCCAGGTGACCACAAAGGCGGAGGAGATCAGCTTCCAGATGGGGACGTTGACGTCCCGGCCGCCCTCCAGGGAGGCCGTGGACCGCAGAAGGCCGATGCCAATCCAGATGACGATGAGGCTGCCGATGCCCAGGATGACCTTCTGCAGCCAGGGCAGGGCCTGCATCAGCGCCCCGGCCCCCAGGAAGCAGGACACCCCCAGGGACACGTCCCACAGGATGACGATCAGGGCGGTGAGATACACCCGGCTGCGCCGCTGGGCCAGGGCGCTGTTGATGACGAACAGATTCTGCAGCCCGATGGGGGCCACATACGCCAGGCCCATGGTGAGGCCCTGAAGATATATACGCATTTGCTATTTACTCCTTTTTTCTTATCTGCTATAATCGTATCATAATCCCGGGAAAAAGCAAGAGCGCAGAAAATTATGAGCAGGTCAGGAGGAGCTTACCATGTCCCATTACGACTGCCCCTGTATGGAAAAATGTCCCCTGCACTGGGCCATGAGCCGCATCGGCGGCAAGTGGAAGGTGCAGATCCTCTGCTCCGTGGCCAACGCCGGGACCATCCGCTACAACGCCCTGCGGGCCAAGCTGGACGGCATCAGCAACACGGTGCTCTCGGCGGCCCTGCGGGAGCTGGAGGGGGACGGCCTGGTGCGGCGGCAGGCGTATCCGGAGGTGCCGGTGCGGGTGGAGTACAGCGCCATGGAGCGCTGCATGCGCCTGCTGCCGGTGCTGGAGAGTCTGTCCGACTGGGCCGAGGCGGAGATGGACAGGGACTCCGGCCGGAAGACGTGATCTCCGGCGGAAGAAAAATCCCGCTGGGCGGAAGAAAATGCTTGCAATCCGCCGCGAAACGTGTATAATAGATGAGCAGGGCATCCCGCCCTGTTCATACGGGCTTGTAGCTCAGCTGGGAGAGCGTTCGGTTCGCATCCGAGAGGTCGAGGGTTCGAATCCCTTCAGGTCCACCACGAAATGCGGTAGTCCATGATACAATGGGCTACCGCACTTTTTTATTTATCTGCCGAGAAAGTCCTTATATCAAGCGATTTTCCGAGTGTGGGGGTGCAAAAGTCCTCAATGCTCGGATTTTTCTATTTTACCGGAAGCGAGCTGCTGATTTTTGCTTTGCACCCCCTTATGGGAAAAATCAAAAAGTAGATAGGTTTATCAAAAGGTTGCAGAGAAAAATCAAATTGTTCCTTGACATTTATTTGCTACGCTTTTCCTCTTCCCCAGGGAGAGTCAATGTTCCTGCTGACTTTGATACAATAGAAAAAGCCTTCTCCGGGGTCAAAACCGCCGAAAAGGCATAAAACAAGGGCTTTCGAGGTCAAATACTGACTTCGAAAGCCCTTGTTTGCTTTATTCAGTTGTGGATTTCTGCCATTCCAAAGCCTGACGGCACCGTAGGGTGTAAGTCTTGCGGTGTATGGATTTTGGAATAATTAAAAGGTATGGCATAATTAAAAGGTTTAGCGCCTTTTTTCGTTTATTCCTTATTGTCGGTGCCCTCTACATAATCGGCCAGGCAAGCCTCCAGAAGCATTCTTGTGACGTCTGTGTAAGCAAGGATTTTTCCCTGGGCATACATATCATCGTCTTTTGCGTCCTTCAGCTTCGTCATTTCGGTATCGATTTGAGCCTTGATAAACTTAATAACATCAATTTTTTCCATTGCAATTATTCCTCCGGCGGGTCAAAATCTTCATCCGTGCATTTGCGGATAATATGCTTAGTGCGGTCAAGCGGCAGAGGCACGTCCTCCTCTGCGAAATACTCCACCTTCACTACCGCTGCTGCGGAGTGGTGGTTATCCTTGCCCACGGGTACAATCACATAATCGCCAACGGAAATATCGTCCTCATCGGCAATGTAATAATAACTTTTGTAGCCTTCGTCAAATTCCACGCTACAGTAGATATAATCGGTTCTGCGGCGCTTGACCTTCTCATAGACCGCAGGATTGAGTATTTCCCCCATTCCGTAGAAACGCATAAACTGCCATACGGATTCAGCAAAATCGCTCCAGAGCTCCGGAAGAGCCTTCTTGTCATATGTTCCTTGGATGACACGCTGCGGTCCTTTCTTGAAGTCCACTGTGATCGTGTAATCTATGGTTTCAAGCGGATTGTCTACCGCATCATCCGGGTTGCCCTCAATCTCGCCAAACAGGTCATCGGCATCAATATCATTGAGCAGGCCTTCAACGCCACCCTGGACATAGTATTTTCTGGACACAGCACAACCGCTGCCGATGTTCTGAATATGCTCCAAGGTCTCACTTTTACGGTCAAGCACCAATCTCTCGGTGTAGTCCCAAGTCACATATTCAACGGTTTCGGAGATCGGCTGCTTCGGCTTCATTTTGGTAATGCGGTGATAATCGATGGTGACGCGGTCAACTCTGTCTGGCTTGTTATTGCCGTCAAACACATAAAGGTCATCCATTTCGACTGCTTCTCGCACCATATCCGACAGGTCAACGCCATCCACTTCAAAATCAGCAATCAACGAGCCACGGTACTTATAAATATCTCCCTCGGTGTTGGTGATCTCCATCTCCCATTCACCGATATCGGTAGCAAAAACCTCAATGTACTCAGTGCTGAAATATCGTGCTATGCTGTTCAGCACTTTTGTGGCGCTTTCCTTTTCAATTTTATAAATTTTGCTCCTGGACTTTTCATGTCCATCAAAGCCAGAGCCAAAGTTGTATGCTGAGAACCATATGCGCCCATCGGCGTTGATGGTGATATGCTGTTCAACCTCGTCATCTGGTTCAGGCGGTGGGCCATAGCAGATATTATTGGAAACGATGCGCACCTTCTGCGGAGTGCCTTTAAACCGCTTCATGTGACATTCTGCTAATTCGCCCAGGCGGGATAGAGCCATCGTAAACCACGCACGGTTCTTCAGCTCCAAAATTTCCTCACCAGAATATGCCCAATGATTGAAATACCGCCATCGGGAGTAAATAGCCGATCCGAGCAAAGGAATATCAGTTATCTCCCCGATGATGCGTTCCAGTGCCTCAAAATCGTTTGCAGCTTTGCCGTACTTCTCAGAAAAGGCATGACCGCAGTCCATTACGAACCCAAGTGCCTCACAGTCATCAGCCATATAATGGTCTACCAGTTCAATGTAGGTGGTTTTCTTATTTCTGAATTTGTCATACCACTTGACTGCAAATTCGTGGATTTGCTTCATGTCCGCCACTGCAGTACACCTCCCATCATTTTATAAAGTTGACCGTTCTTTTTTAACAGAATGCGCTCATAAACTCTTGTTCCGAAACTTTCATCATTGAGACAAATCCAGCATAATCAGTAGCGTCCATGGGTATTTTCAATCCGTGCTTGGTTATGCTGATATCTTCCCGTGGGATAACATTCGCCTCATAGGTAGAGCCGCGATTCATTCGCAATCTCAGACCCTCGGAGTTTTCTGCTTCGGGATAGAGATAATAACCCGTTTGAGCATCGAAGCGGAACATATAGGCAAGTACCTGCAGATAGTCCCGGTTGCCGATATTATCGATTGGTTTATATTTTGCATCAGCAATCACTCGCTTTTCGCTGTTACGGCTGATGAAATCAGGGTAAATAAGACCCACATTTCCTTCGAAGAGTCTCTGTGCGCCTTTTCCGCCTTTATTCATTGGGTGGTAGAACACGTCATCAATGAGAGAATTGATGTACTCCTCCCAAAGCCATGCACCGTCAAACAGGATGCCGTATATTTGTCTTGTTCCTGTACCGATTTGGTGCTTTTGGTGCCGCAGAATAAGCAGGCACAGTCTCTGCAATGCATGGTACTCTCGGTAATACGCATGGCGGACGGTATTCTTTTTGTTCTGTTCAATGATTTTCTGCCTGTTATACGGCTCATATCCCGGAGTCGCATCTATAACGAGTTTTACCTCGTCTTTCACTTTGGTAAGAAGTTTATTTCCGTAAGGCTTTCTTTTGATAAACTCTATGGTATGCCGCACCAGCTCCATCAGACTATTATCGTAGGAAAACTCTCTCTGGCTGTATGCAACATTTCCTACAAATGGGGTATTCTCCTCGATATGTCTTGCGACATCAATCGTGCCTTTTACATTTCCATCATTGTACCTACGGCGGATATATTTTTTGAACAACCCCTTCCGCATAGCTGCCTTGAGGTAATACGGAAACAGAAACAGCAGAAAATTGAACAGCCGATTGTCTTGATTGGCATCGGAGTTCAAATCTACGATGTTTGGAAAGTCCAGGACTTTATCTAAAAGATACTGGAAAAAGTAATCCTCACCCTCTCCGCAAAAACGGGACGCGATCACAAGCCGCTCATCACCATAGCCGAGAAAACCCATCACATTGCCAGAACGAAAGGTGTCATTGATGCTTTGGAGGATCATCTGATCTTGGGTAATATCCTCTGCATCTTTTACGGTTTCTGGAAATACGAATACACCTTCACGCTCAAGCTGTTCCAACGTTTTATCTGCAATTTTACCTGCCAGCTTCGCTACTTGAGAAAAGGCATCTTTTTTCTGTTGGGAGTTATCCTTGATCCTGAGTAGCTTCATGTACATCACCTCTGGACTGTCGCTGATAGCCATATGCCTTTGCAAACCGTTTCATAATCCCTTCCTCATCGTACATACCCTGAATGTATTCCTGGAGGAGCGGTTGCAGATAATCCGTCCAAAGCTGGTCAAAGTCCAGTGTTTTCAGCTTCAGGAAGTAAGAAGCACCGATTTGATAATTCTCATTCAAATCCTCAACGGCAGCAATTTCCTTGTTAAGGGCAGCCATTCTTCTGATTGCTTCAGCCTCCAACTCCTCGTTTTCCAGCAAGGCCAGCATCTCAAGGCGTTCGTCTGCCCGAAGCTCCACAAAGCGGAAACGACGGCGCATAGCAAAATCGAAGCTATCCACAGAACGGTCAATATCATTCATCGTGCCGATGATATAGACGTTTTCGGGAATGTAGAACTTTTCATCCGGGTTGGGGTGCAGATTGGAATACTGCGTAGATATCTCACCGGATCTTCCACGATAACCAGGGTCGATGGCAAAGAACAGTTCACCGAAGATTTTAGATATTTCACCACGGTTAATCTCATCGATGATGAAAATGAATTTTTTCAATTCGGTCTGTTTTGCATGAATCTTGGAACCGGTAGCTTTTCTCGCCTTGATGGCTTTGTAGATAGCGAAGTCGTAGGAGTATGCCTGCGTTGCGAAGGACTTTCCGAAGAAGGACGTGATGTCCTTGATTTTCTCGAACCGAAGACCGGACTCCAACATTCTCCGAACCTCATCAAGATTTAGTGCGAGTTTGTTAACCGTTGCATTGCCAGGGATAGAGATATTAATGTGGCTGTCATCTACGCTTACGATGGTAAATTCATTGCCATTGATGGTTTTGAAGGAATCAACGCCCAATTCCAGGCTGGCGAAAAATTCTGCCATTGCTTCCTGAACTGAGAGTTCCTTTTCGACCGTTTCTTTGGATTTCTGTGAATCCTCGTAGTTCTTTCTGGCGCGAGTAACAAACTTTTTGAAAATGCCGTCCTGCAGTTCAAAACCCATAGTACCGTCATCGTTGACCCTCGGTCTCAAACCTTCAACAAAATCAGAGTAATCGTAGCTCGGATGGAACTGGACGAATTCCACCTGTCTCTTCTGCTCATCTGTCAGCAGGGTGTAATCGTCAAAATATCCGTTGCTGATAATATCCGCAGCGATTTCCTTTGCAAGGTAAGACTTGCCAGTACCCGGAGCGCCTCTGAAGATCAGATTTTTAGATTCAATCAGCATAGAGGAGAACGGATTCCTGTATCCTTTGAACTGCTGAACCAATTCCTCTTGGGCAGCGGCTTCTGCCTCCTCGACAACAGTTTCTTTTTCATCTTTTTCTCGGTATGTCAGTACAAACTGGTCTCCCGGTTCACCGAACCGCTTCAAGCATTCCTGAACGAAACTAATTGTGGAGAAGATATTCCAACAGTAAATGACGAACTGACGGCCGTTGTCATAACCGTAGGTCATGTATTCTATGGTCTTGCGGTGCTTTTTGTATTCATCGACACTTGCAAAGATGCCGCAAATCATCTCACTGTCCGGGTTGTATTTGCATACAGGAAAACTCTCCTTATCCTCAACAGACAAAGATGCAATCTGCTTTTCAAAAACCTGGCAGGCGATGCGAGGCAGGGTCTGATTGGAATTTCTTCTCTCACCCTTGCTGTAGGCGCGCTTGATCACCTCGCCAGTTGCCTTTTTGAAGGAGACATCAAGGGGCTTATAGTTGTCACCTAGGCTGATATTATCCATCGTGAACCGCTCGTCTGTAGATACCACACTTTCGGCGGTGATGGACAGTTCGAACTTTTCCTGCTGCTTTGTCTCAATAGTAAAGCCCTGGCCTTCCAGAAAGCTTTTTGCTTCTACGGCATTAAAGCCGTCCGTAGAAATATTTGTTCCGTTTGCCAAATAGTCAGCAACAGCCACTACATATTTCGGTGGATACCGCTTTCCGTCATCGGTTACAAGTTCGTATTTTGTGCTTTGATTATGAAAAGGGACACCATTCTCATCGATGTATTTTAAGGCATCCATGACGTATTCCTTTTTGAATTTTGGTATAGCCATACTGATCCTCCAATATTATTTTCATTTTTACAGCCTTTGCTTTGTGCCGAGAGGGGGAACGCCAATCTCGGTTAAAAACGCATTGCAGGTTTCAATGTCCTGCTGATAAAAACCTGTGAACAGGTACTTATAAGCCTCTTGTTCTTTGTCGCCATCAACAAAGGTCATTCCACCGAGCCTCAACACCTCTTGCATCTCTTGTAGATCCAATCCCAAACCAACTCCCATTGCTATCAGCGGGCGCATCGTAAATTTGTGCGTTTCGCCCTGTACGCGGGAGAAGTTCATTTTGTCCAACCCCGTTTTGCTTTCAAATGTATACTCGTACCAGTTCTCTTCGGCCATGCGTTTTTTCATCCATGCTGCGGGAGTAGTAGCAGTGGCCTGTGCGCGCTTTAGTTTTTTCTCAAAATCCTTCGCCTTATTGAATAGTTCCGTATTCTGCGTATTCGCATCATAGGCGGATTCTGTGTTAAAAACACTATCAGATCGGAACATCATTTGAGAGGCTCCGTGCATCAAGCTGTCAGGAATCAGCTTGATAGAGAAATCAAGTGTACATTCAGCAAGATGCTCTTTTGCATAAGGCGTCATTGATTTGACGCCATTTCCAGCATCAAACAAATAACGGTCATCATTCAGAACGAAATATCCCTCGGAAAAGCAGAATACGCCTGTATCTAATGTCGCACGTAACAAATCATTTTCACGATACAGCTTAAACGCATCGAGCGGTGAAATGGGGCGTTGATGCCGTTTCGCTTGCGTCGCCTTACGATGCTGAATTTGACTCGCAGGAGCGTTGGATTCACCCGCACAATATGCCTCAGCTTCACCATATCCCAATTCATACATTCGTATGGCAGCTGACTGTCGGGACACTTCAAAAAAATCTGCTACATTGTCGATTACATATTCAGTTACGATGCTACGGTCTGCGTTTGGATTATCTGCAAGAAGCACCTGGTAAATATGGTCGACCTTTTTCTTGAATGCGGTTCGTGGCATGAGTATTTTGGGTGCAATTGTTTTTGCCTGCCACTCCATTTTATCAATATCAGACCACTGTCCACCGATCAAGCTCCCGGTAGTTGAAATTCCTCTGTTACAGCGGAATGCAAACTCTGTCCCATTTTCATGGTTTCGCTTGTAATTAAAGTAATTCCGATGCCGCCACCAATGGAAGCATTCATGAGCCAAAGTATTATTGAACCGTCCGATATTCATGATATCTGCATCAACGAAAATCGAAGGTTGTGACACCTCATATCCGATGGTTTCTTCGGCAGACCAGTCATACACTTCAATGATGCCCTTCGTAAATGCGATGGCACCTTGAACACTACCATCGAATGACAAATACTCCGTATCAATGATTTCCAGAGACATAAGCCTTGTGGCAATATCCCGGATCGGTATGGGTCTGGGATTGTCTATGGCATCAGCGCATTCGTATTTTGTCAGAAATGCCTCGGCTTCTTTTTCATAATCAGCCACATAATGCATAAATGGGTTTGCAGCCTTTGCCATAGACAGCCTCCTAACCAATTAGTCTGTTTGCGTTCCTTCGCGCAGGATTCGATAGATTTCTGTCATAAAGACATTTGCAAATTTCGCACGAATTTCCTCGTTATTGAGGAGTAGCGTATAGAAATCCGCATTCTGGTCATAACCTTCAACCAATGCGTCCTGGACACAGTCGTCATAGGTGAACTTGAACTCGTTGAGGGTGTTGTTTTTTGCACTCTTTTCAAGACGCTCTTTGAGTGCAGCGTTCTTCAAAAGTAGGTCACGAATCTGCATGGCGGCTTTCGTAGTGAAATCCGGCTCGTAGTCCTTATCGTACAGGGCGTTAACCTCATCGATAATCTGGGAGAGGAGCTTTTTCTGTTCCTCCTCAAGACTTGCAGGCTTCGGTTTCTTGATTTTCACTTCAGGCTTGGCTTCGATTTCCTCGCCCTGGTGCTTTTCCAGCTGCTTCTGTCTGAAATCGCTGACGGTAATTTTATCAGCAATATCAAAGTTGTTTCCACCACCACCGGGGTTCAATTCCTTAATCAAATAAGAAAGGAAATTGTATCGCTTATGGAATTCGAGGTTTTCATAGGCGGTAGCCTGGATAAGGAAACAATAGCCTTTCAGGAATCGGCGGATGGTAATCTTGATCTCCATCTGCTCCAATTCGGGGCGTTTGGTAATTTTCTTCAAAGCCCCATCCAATAACGACCACATACGCTGCTTGTCCCGTGCTGTGCGGTTATCCTTGTAGAGGTATGTATTGAATTCATCAACATCGTCCGCATCAAGGAAGTCATACGCATCAATTTCACGATCCATGTCACGAATATCGGACGGAGAAATTGTTTCAAAAAGGATGGTGTCTTTGTAATACGGCTCAAATGCCGCTTTGATATCATCGTAGCTGTTTTTAAAGTCCAACACAAAGGTAGTCTTATCGTAAGGCGGACAAATTCTGTTCAGTCGAGAGAGGGTCTGGACGGCCTGAACTCCACGCAGGCGCTTGTCCACATACATTGCCACCAGTCTCGGCTGGTCAAAGCCAGTCTGATACTTATCTGCAACGATAAGCACTTGATAACAACTGCGGTCAAACTCGTAACGCAGGTCTTCCTCTTTGAAACCGTTCATGCCGGTTTCAGTGTATTCCTTGTCGTCCAGTTTGACCTTGCCAGAGAATGCCACCAGAGCCTGAATGCCCGTATAGCCACGCGCCTGAATATACCGTTCAAATTCCTGGCGGTATTTTACAGCAGCCGGGCGAGAAGAAGTGATAACCATAGCCTTTGCCTTACCACCAAGGCACCCGGCCACATTTGCTCTGAAATGCTCAATGATGATTTCGACCTTCTGTGCGATGTTGGTATCATGCAGGTCGATAAAGCGAGCCATCTTACGCTTTGCGGCGATAGACTGGAGTTCCGGGTCATCCTGGATTGCCTTATTGATATGGCAGTAAGTTTTCCAGGTCACATAGTTGTCCAAAACATTAAGGATATAGCCCTCCTCAATGGCTTGCTTCATAGAATACAGATCGAAGGATTCCTTCTTACCTTCAGCGTTCAGAGTGCCGAAAAGCTGAAGGGTATCCGGCTTCGGTGTAGCAGTAAAGGCAATCATAGAAACATTGCTCTGCTTGCCACTCTTCTGGATTTCCTCAAGCATCTTGTCTTCTTCAGTCTTTTCCTCCTCGTCCTCCTCATTGGCGAGGACATCGGTTACGGACTGCATATAGACACCCTCAGTAGAAGAATGTGCCTCGTCAATCAGTACAGCAAACTTCTTGCCCTTAAGGTTTCCGAGCAGATTGTTGTTGAGAATGTAATAGAATTTATGAATGGTGGTAACAACGATCTTAGTGTTGCCGCCGAGTGCGATAGCCAGGTCCTCGGAATCGCACCTATCATCCATAACCTTGACCTGTCCGCTTTTGTGCTCGATGCCGAGAATGGCCTCTTGCAGCTGACGGTCAACAATGATACGGTCAGTGATAATCAGCACCGTATCAAAAATATTTTCATTGGCGGCATCGTGAACCGTCGCGAGAATGTGAGCAAGCCAGGAAATGGTTTCGGTCTTGCCGCTGCCCGCAGAATGTTCAATAAGGTAATTGCAGGAGGTGTGGTTCTCGATAACATCGTTCATAACCCGCTCAACAGCACGAAGCTGATGGAAACGTGGGAAAATGAGCACCTTGGACTTTTTGATTTTGCCGGTATCAGCATCCTTGCGCTCTTTCTTTTTGATATAGATGAAACGCTCGATGAGGAACAGGATTTTATCCTTCGTCCAGATGTTCTCCCACATATAGGAGACGTTCACGCCGTTCTGATTGTGGGGATTTCCCTTGCCGAAGTTTTCACCAATGTTGAACGGATTGAAGAAGGTATCGGGGCCCTTCAGTTCCGTGGTGAAATACACTTCATTCAGGTCCATGGCAAACGCAGCAAATACGCCAACCCTGCTCTTGAAAAGGCGGGTGGAAGGATCGCGCTCATTCTTGTACTGCTTAATGGCGTCCTCGTAGCTTTGACCGGAGGTGTTGCATTTCAGTTCAACTGTGAAGATAGCCAAGCCATTCAGAAAAATAACGAGGTCAATGCGTTCGTCAGCCTTGTGATATACCTCTTCCATTACGGAGAAGATATTTTTTCGGTAGTTCGCAACAGCCTGGGTGTTGATGGTGCTGTCCGGCTTGCGATACATCAGCCGAAGGGTAACACCATTATCGAACTCTACGCCGTGCTTGATAACATCGATCAGGCCACGGCTTTCCTTGTTGATTTCCGAGTTGATGTAATTAATGACCGTATCGTTGGTGCGGTCTTTATACATACGGCGCAGACGCTCCATTTCATCGTGCTGCGTATCCTCCAGAAACTCAAGCAGGACTTCGGTATCCATTGCCAACCCAGGCTTATAGGCTGTGTTGGGACGGATACGGAATTTGTTATCCTCTTCCAAACGCTCCAGAATCAACTTTTGGAAATCTTCTTTTTCTCTCAGCTGGTCTGCTCTGATAGGCATATTACCGAACCTCCTTTACTCGTTTTTTGCCTGTGACATACTCAAATATTACGGCAGCCATATGATTTTGCATGGTAAGCAGCTGACGCTCCTTTTCCGCAATAGTTGCATCAATAAGTGCCGTTTTATAGTCCAGCTCTGCTACTATAGCATCTTGCTCTTCTAACGGAGGAACAGAGATATTCTGTTTCTTCAAAATGCTGAACGGAGGGATATTTTTTATAGCACTACCGTTGCTATATTTTTCATTCATATATTCCAGTGCAACATCGAATAAGTAAATAAAATAAGATTTATTGAACCCATCTTTTATTCTTACCCTCATCAATGCCTGATTGATAATACCCGGCTCAATGTTGTCTGGTAGAACATAACACTTACCAATAGTGCCTGCGCAACTCACTATTATGTCGCCAGGAGCAACAGAAAAGTCCTTAAGTCCTCTATAATCTTCGTAGGATAGATAATACCACCCCAGCGAAGCATCGCCCTGAATTGCATTCTTTTGCTCATAGACCTTAAAGGTGTTTTCACCCTTTTCTATAAACATATCGACAGTTACAGCACTTCCAAAGGGACCTTTTTTGTAAGTTGCGATATCCTGCATACGAAGGATTTCCCAATGTTCGGGAGTCGCTCCGCACCACTCTATATGGCTATTCTTTTTCTGCACATCGGGGTTCAAACCGTGTGTAACAACTTCTGAAATATAAGTTTTTTTATATTTTTTCAGCAATGCAAGTTGTGCTTCCAGTTCAGTGATGATAGCCTGCAACTTTCCGCAATGAACATCCAAATAGTCTGCAATGGCTTCCTGTTCGGCATAATCTGGAAACGCATACAAAAATTCCGCAAAATCTCCTTGGTACAGATGCACAATTGTACTGTTGCCAGCATTTTTGTAGTTAAACCAGTTCCAAAACTCATCGGATTTAATCACCCAATAGAGAAACCGCTGGCTATATCCTTCGATAGGTACAATACGAAGAACGCCGCTATTAAGTGATGTTTCACCCGGCATATTCGTTACAATAGCAACCTTACCAATAGTACCGTCTTTGGTAATCAACAGATCGCCTTCCTGAATTTGAATATCCGTAGCTTCTTCCCAACGCTTCATAGGAACATGAACACAATTTTCCCAATCAATACCACCGTCAGCAAAATCAACTCCGGTGATAAGATATGCGCCCTCGTCCTGGTACTCTTCGGATGTCAATCCTTGCCATCCAATGCGTCCCTTCAACGTTGCCATATATTTAATTCGCTTGGTGTTCCAGGCAGTTGGAATTTCTCCAATCCACTGGATGCCAGTCTGTCTCATCTCTTCCATTATTCTGCCCCTTTCTGCAAGGCAGCAATTTTTGCAGTAAGCGAAGACTCCAATTCCATGAATTGCGCCAGCAGATCATCAGCCTTTTCGGGCTCATGGTACACATAGAAATACCTGGTGAACGGGAATTCCGCACCCAATTTCTCTTTATTGGTAGCACTCTCCGCTTTGCTTTCGTCAAAGTCATAGAAGTAAATCGCATCCGGAATATGCGGATACACTTCAGCATCCATATAAGCCTTCTCGTCCTGATTGAGGCGAATAATTTCCGTGTCTTTTGTTGTCGGGTCGATAATCACACGGCCTTTTCTGTCCTTCTGGACAACAGCGGTCTTGTCAATAAACGACAGTTCCATGGCAATGCCGTTGAGACGAGAATCCGACATACCCTCAATACCTGCGAGAGCCTTTTTCAGTACTGCTACGAATTTGGAAAAATCATCGTATTCCTTGTCAGACTCCTGCGCCTTCAACGCCTCAATTACAGCAGCAGTAAAGGTGCGACCCTTAATCTGCTTCTGATATGCCTTTTCGTCAGTAGCGTCACGAGGATCGGTCTGCTCCAATTCCTCAAATTTAGCTTCATTGAAAATGTTGGTATTGGCGGTGAAATAAGCGCTGGTACGAAGTGCCTCAATAGAAGCCGCATTGATAACACCACGGCGCTGTAAGGGCTGGTACACAGACCACTCCTTATACAGGAATTCCTCTCGGTCAAAAATCTTGCTCTCAATAACGCATTCGTGCTTGCGCTTTTCGCACCACTGAGTCTTTCTACCAGGTGCAAAATCCGCATAGATCTCAGTGATAAGGGTAATCTGCTCCTTGGAGATTTCTCTACGCTTTTTGCCAAGAGAACGCTTCAGAGGAGTCCACATATCGGTTGCATCGATAAGCTGAACCTTGCCCTTGCGTTCTTTACGCTTGCCCTTGGACAAAATGAACGCATAGATTGCAATATCGGTATTGTAGAACAACTGAGAAGGCAGACCGATAATGGCTTCTATAAGATCATTCTCAAGCAGGTATCTTCTAATCTGGCTTTCACCACTTGTGGTATTGCCGGAAAACAGAGGAGAACCATTTGTGATAATAGCAGCTCTACCAACGCCTTTCTGCATTTTTGCAACGGCGTGCTGCATAAACAGCAATTGCATATCACCGGTTGTAGGCAATCCCGCCGGGAACCTGCCATTATTGCCTTTCTTGTATTATTCTTTGCGCACCGCTTTTTCAACACCATCGCCGGCATCTTTGCCGCCCCAAGCCTCACCAAAAGGTGGGTTGGCAATGACAAAACGCATGGAGGTATCTTCAAAGCAGTCCTCCTTCATGGTGTCAGCAAAGCGGATGTTTTCTGCAGTCTGGTTCTTAATCAGCATATCCGCAAGGCAGATAGCATGGGATTCAGGGCTGTTCTCCTGTCCGAACAGGCGCACATTGGCGTCCGGGTTCATACGCACGATGAAATCGTGTGCGGTAGAAAGCATACCGCCAGTACCGCAGGCCATGTCCAATACGGTGATTTCTCTGCCTTCGGAGAAAATATCACTGCAACCTTCAGCAAGCAGAATGCTGGTGAGGAGGCGGATAACTTCACGAGGGGTGTAGTGATCGCCCGCAGACGCATTTTCAGAAAAGCGGCGGATGATTTCCTCGAACATATAGCCCATCTTGACATTATCGACTTTTTCGGGGTCGAGTTCGAGTTCAGAGAACTTTTTGACAACACCCAACAGTCGGTTATTTTTGTCGAGATTTTTGATTTCTTCCTTAAACTTCAGTTCTTCAAAAATTGCTTGGACATTCGGAGAGAAGGACTCAATGTAAAAAGTCAGATTCTCTACGATGGCAGGTGCTTCGGTAAGCAGTTTCTTCAAATCAAATTCACAGGTATTGTAGAACTGATAGCCAGATTTTTTGCACAGCAACTGTGCAGGAGCCGCGGGGTTCTTCTTGAATGCGTCAACCACAGCCTTCTTTTTAGGCGCAAGAGCACACTCCAACCGGCGCAGGATAATCATGGGAATGATGACATCCTTGTACTTGTCCGGCTTATAAGGACCACGCAGCGTATTTGCAATGGAGAATACCATGGCGATTTCTTTGGACGCATCTATCGTTTTGTCGTCCATCATTACTTCGGTGATTTTTGTCTGTGCCATTACATCGTTCCTCCAAATTAATATTCATTCAGGTCGATACCGGCCTTCAGCAAACGCTCATAGCGGTCATTGGAAATGATAACCGCCATAGGCTTACCGTTTTTCAAGACAAAACCAGCCTTATCTTCGGTAGATATTGTCGTTATAATCTTTGATGCCTGCCCACGCAGGAAGTCTGACATATTATAATGCTCCATCGGAGTGATACTTTTCTTTACCTCAGCCATGATTTGCCTCCTTGTAATTCATGCTATTTTACATCATAGCACAAAGTAATTACTTTTTCAATGACTTTTGTGTAACTTTTTGTTTGTACAATTCAGGCTACCTCAACAAACACAAAAAAGTTAGTAACTCACCGAGTTACGATTAGAGGCACATATTAACCTTCATCCCTGTCCACAGCCTTTCCAAAACATCGGAAAGGTACTGTTGGCAGGGATTTTTTGCTTATTCACTGTAACTCGCCAAGATTCGGGTTTTCAGACATTGTTAGATATAATTTTGGTATCGAAGGTAACTCCTTCGAAATAAATTTTACTCCGCTTTGTGAGTGGCCATTAACGAAGCGGTGGATACATACGGAACCCGGGACGGATTCTCCGTCAGCCATCCGATGTACCACCGTTGATTCGTCATGCCTTCTCACGAGCGTCGAAGCCGGTGTGTCATCTGATGCACCGGCTTTTGTTGTATCTGCCGCCTCCCTTCCCAAAGCGGGAAAGGACAAGCAATGCAAAAGAATGACAATCAGCACTACATCTATCTGCGTTCCACCCGTGAGCGCATCCCCTGCACAGAGCAGGAGTTCCACGATTATTACCGCGACATTGATGCCTTCCGCAAAAAGCAACAGCGCCACGGGCGCTGCGTGTGTCCCGTCGCCAAGCGACTGGACTGTGACATGGACTGCGTGACTTGCCCCTTCAGCAGAGCCGGAGACTCCCTCTCCTTGGATTACACCGCTACAAACGACGAGGGTGAAGAAAGACCCTGGCTTGACGATATACCAGATGCATTCGCAGAGGTCGATGTGAAAGTTGAGGAAGCTGAGATGCTCGATGCGCTGCATCTTCTTCTATCAACCCTCGCACCGGAGGAACTGGAAATTTGTAAAACCATCATGGTCGATCTTTCCGAGCGTGCTGCTGCCGCATCACTAAACATCTCCCGAAAGGCCTTTACGTGCCGCAGAGATAAGGTTTTGAATCATTTGAAAAATTCTCTAAAAAATTATCTCTGATTTGGGGGCCAAACGGCAATCCCGTGTCCGGTGGCAAGTGTAAGAGGCAAAACGATACCGCCGATTATGGGAGGTGACAAAGAATGTACGAGTCCGAAAACAAGGCGATGAACCCTGACGAGGAACTGGTTGATATCCTTCTGGAGTTTATCATCGTCGCAGCAAACCTGGCAAAAAGCATCAACCGCTCACTCAAGCAGAAGCAAATCAAGGAAGGAGGCAACGTCAATGGGCAGAATCAGCGAATTGGATATGGCGATCAAAGACCTGCGCAGCGCCGCAGCCACTATTAATGAAGTGGCAAACACCCTGGCAGAGATGTTCAGCACCACGGCTGATGAAGCCCCTGACACTGCCGCCCCTGCCGATCCTGCGCTGACGCTGGAACAGGTCAGAGCCGTTCTTGCGGACAAGTCCCGCAAGGGGTACACCGCTGAGATCCGCACGCTGCTCCAGAAGTACGGTGCGGCAAAGCTGTCCGGCATCGACCCCGTCCACTACAAGGCGCTGCTTGCCGATGCGGAGGTGCTGACCGATGCCACCTAAAGGACACGCTATTCTCTCGGCATCGTCTTCCGAGCGGTGGCTCAACTGCCCGCCCTCCGCAAGGCTGTGTGAAGCCTACGAGGATAAAGGCAGCGACTACGCCGCCGAGGGCAGCGATTGCCATGCTCTATGCGAGTTCCGGCTCAAGCAGGCACTTGGTATTCCGGCTGAAAGCCCCATCGAAAATCTCTCTTGGTACAACGAGGAGATGGAGGAATGTGCCGCCGGATACGCTACCTATGTGACGGAGCTTCTGACAGCCGCAAAGCAAACCTGCTCCGACCCTGTGGTCATGATCGAACAGCGGGTGGATTTCTCTCACTGGGTGCAGGACGGTTTCGGAACAGCCGACTGCATTCTCATTGCCGACGGTACGCTCAATATCTGCGATTACAAGCATGGCAAAGGGGTCGAGGTCAGCGCAGAGTGGAACCCGCAAATGATGCTCTATGCCCTGGGTGCCTTGGAGATTTTCGACGGCATCTACGATATTGACACCGTCCGCATGACCATCTATCAGCCCCGGAAGTCGAATATCAGCATCTTCGAGATGTCCAAGGACGCTCTGCTCGAATGGGCAGACACGGAACTGACGCAGAAAGCACAGCTTGCCTACGAGGGACAGGGCAACTTCTCCTGCGGCGAGTGGTGCCGCTTCTGCAAGGCGAAAGCCGAGTGCAGAGAACGCGCAGAAACCAATCTCGCTCTTGCACGGTACGACTTTGAGAAACCAGCGCTCCTTGACGACGATGAGATTGCCGACATTCTCGGAAAGGTCGATGCATTGACCGCTTGGGCAGCCGATGTGAAGGAATATGCCCTTCAGCAGGCTGTCAGCGGCAAGGAATGGAGCGGGTGGAAACTGGTCGAAGGCCGTTCCAACCGCAAGTACACCAGTGAAGCCTTTGTTGCCGCCGCTGTTGAAAGCGCAGGCTTTGACCCCTATGAGCGCAAGGTGCTCGGCATCACCGCCATGCAGAAACTGCTCGGCAAATCCCGCTTTGATGAGCTTCTCGCTCCCTACATTAAAAAGCCGCAAGGCAAACCCACGCTCGTGCCGGAGAGCGATAAACGTCCGGCA
>OMGB01000294.1_pt1 | contig 20271 bp, 16 predicted proteins | sample 1645791 | NCBI WGS metagenome assembly OMGB01 (sample SAMEA103958120, study PRJEB25191) | human gut metagenome | biome: human-associated habitat [ENVO:00009003]; feature: intestine environment [ENVO:2100002]; material: feces | place: Germany | collected 2013/2015 | reverse complement strand
TTTCGTTTAAGAGATAATAATTATATCTGCCACATTTTTGCAGTCAAAAAAGCCCTGGTAGATCAGGTAGGCGGTCTGAGACAGGAGTATGACGGTTCTCAGGATTATGATTTTATCCTGCGTTGCTGCGAACAGGCAAAACAGGTAATCCATATTCCGAGAGTACTGTATCACTGGAGATGTTATGAAGGCTCTACGTCAGAGAATCCGGAAAGTAAGCGCTATGCTTACGAAGCCGGCAAGCGTGCAGTAGAGGATTTTTTGAAGGCACGGGAGTATCAGGCCGACGTGGTTCATACATGTCATCTGGGATTTTTTCGTGTAAATTATCAGCCGGATCTGTTAAGTAACCGGCCGGATGTAGCTGTGGTCGGAGGAAAGCTGATTGACCGGCATAACCGTGTAGTAGGCGGTATTTATAATGAAAACAGGGAGCCCTTATATCTGGGGCTTCATAAAGAATATAGTGGTTATATGCACCGGGCATCCTGTCAGCAGGAGGCCTATGCTGTGGATGTGCGCTGTATGATCTGTTCAGGGGAGGCACAGACAGTTTGGGAAGAGCTTACCGGACTGCCCTATGCGGTGCAGCCCCATACGGGATATTTCTTATATCAGGATGTCCTTAAGAAGGATGCTGATTATGAAGAGTTAAGCTTCAAATTCTGTGAGGAACTGCATAGAAGAGGAAAACGAATCGTCTGGGATCCGGAAATGGTGCAGCGGGTGGATGGAAGATAGGACAGAAGCATGAAAACGACAGTGGTAATTCCCAATTACAATGGACGGAACTATCTGCAGGACTGCCTTACCTCTCTTTTAGAGGGAAGTGAGGTTCCTGCAATAATTGTTGTAGATAACGGTTCTGCCGATGAAAGTGCTGCCATGGTGAAAGAAAAGTTCCCGATGGTGAAGCTGATCGCATTACCCGAAAACCGGGGATTCAGTGCAGCGGTGAATATTGGAATCCGTGAGGCCGGGACAGAATATGTTTTTCTGTTAAATAACGATACCGTTGTTTTAAAAGATACAATTGAAGAGCTGGAAGCTGCAATGGAACGTCATCCGAAAGCGTTTTCTGTAGCTGCGAAAATGTTGCAGATGAAGAATCCGGAGCTGATTGACAGTGCCGGAGATTTTTATTGTGCATTAGGATGGGCATTTGCACGCGGAAAGGACCGGAAGACCGAAGCATTTTCAAAGGAAACCTCTGTGTTTTCTGCCTGTGCCGGGGCAGCTCTTTACCGGAAGGCTGTTTTTGAAAAAATCGGTGATTTTGATGAAAATCATTTTGCCTATCTGGAGGATATCGATGTGGGGTACCGTGCGAAGATCTATGGCTACCGGAACTATTACGCACCGGCTTCTGTGGTTCTTCATGCAGGAAGCGGCTCTTCCGGTTCGAGACACAATAAATTCAAGGTAGATTTATCCTCCCGGAACAGTATTTATCTGATTTATAAAAACATGCCGGTATTACAGGTGTTATTAAATCTGCCGTTCCTGCTTTTGGGGTATCTTGTGAAGATTTTGTTTTTCCTGAAAAAGGGACTGGGTGCAGATTATATGAAGGGTCTTGGAAAGGGCTTCCGTCTTGCTTTTTCCGGAAAAGGAAGAGAACATAAGGTAAAATTTTCCATGAAGCATTTTGGAAATTATGTGGTAATACAGCTGCAGTTATGGGCGAATATGTTCCGCCGTCTGTGGTGGTAGAAAGGGTTGTGCAATGATTAAGGACAATCAGAAATTATTGAATCGAATCCATGTGTTGATTGATGCGGTTGTGACGGCAATTTCTTATCTCATGGCATGGTATCTGAAATTTGCTACCGGCTTTGCAGAGACGGATCCGAATGTTGGAGTACTGGATATGTACACGTATTTCCGTGCGCTGTATATTCTGGTTCCGCTTTATCTGGTTCTGTATTATTTCTTTAATTTATATGCACCAAAGCGTGCAACAAGGCGTAAATACGAGCTTTTTGCAATTGTAAAGGCCAATACAGTAGGATTGATCCTGTTTATGACACTGCTGTATATCATCAATCAGCTGGATATTTCCCGATTCGTGCTGGGAGCCTTTTATATTATCAATATTATTCTGATGACGCTCTGCCGGACAATGATCCGGAATATTTTGTACTTTTTCCGCAGAAAGGGTTATAACCTGAAGTACATTCTGCTGGTTGGTTATTCCAGTGCGGCGGAGGAATATATTACCAGAATTATTGCAAATCCCCAGTGGGGTTACGTAATCCGGGGGATTCTCGATGATACCATGCCAAGCGGAACCGTGTATAAGGGAGTTAAGGTTGTGGGAAGAATAGAGAATATCAGGTATATTCTTCCGGAGAACAAGCTGGATGAAATTGCGATTACACTTGCACTGAAGGATTATGAGCAGCTGGAGTACATCGTGGATCTGTGTGAGAAGTCCGGTGTTCATACAAAGTTTATTCCGGATTACAATTCCCTGGTGCCGAGTCACCCCTATACGGAGGATCTGATGGGACTTCCGGTGATCAATATCCGTTATGTACCATTAACGAATGCAGTGAATAGTATATTAAAGAGAACCATGGATATTCTGGGCGCCTGCTTTGGTATTGTTATTGCTTCTCCGGTGATGCTGGTCTGTGCGATTTTAGTAAAAGCAACCAGTGAAGGACCGGTGATCTTTAAACAGGAGCGTGTGGGACTTCATAATAAAGTATTCAAGATGTACAAATTCCGGACGATGGAAGTGCAGAAGCAGTCGGCAGAGGAAAATGCATGGACGGTCAAGAATGATCCGCGTGTCACGAAGGTTGGTAAATTTATGCGTAAGACCAGTCTCGATGAACTGCCACAGCTTTTTAACATTCTGATGGGAGAAATGTCGCTGGTTGGACCGCGGCCGGAGCGGCCACAATGGGTAGATAAATATAAGGAAGAAATTCCGAGATATATGATTAAGCATCAGGTGCGGCCGGGACTGACCGGCTGGGCGCAGGTCAATGGATATCGTGGCGATACATCAATCCGCAAGCGTATCGAGTATGATCTGTTTTATATTGAAAACTGGAGTCTTGCCCTCGATATCAAGATTTTGTTTATGACGATTTTCAAAGGCTTTGTGAATAAGAATGCCTATTAAAGACGCGATAACTGCAAGTTTGTATGAATCTGGTTGAAGTGGGAACATTAATATGGTAAAATGCTAGATTATGGGGAGAACGAAAGAAGAAACCCACATATGGTATTTGAAAGGGAGAAAAGGTATGACCACAAATAATAAAAGACCTTCACAGGGAAGATCATCACAAGGCAGACCTTCACAGGGAAGACCTGCACAGAAGAGACCTGCACAGCACAGCCAGGCTGCACGCAGCTCTTCGCAGAAGAGAACATCATCCCGTAGAGACGATTACTATGAGGATGACTATTACGAAGACGATTATTATGAAGACAGCCGTTCTTCCAGGGGAAAAAAGAGTGCCCCTTCGAAGAAATCCTCAAATGGTAAGAATCATAAGAAAAAGAACAAAACCTCCAAGATTATTTTATTTATTGTAGAAATCCTGGTTCTGTTACTCATGGTTATGGTATTATGGACTGTTTTAAAGACGGAAAAGGTTGGTAAGGTAGATCTGCCGGAGGAAGACATTGTCATCAATCCGGAGGTTGAAAAGCTGCAGGAGCAGGAAGGTTCGGTGCTGCAGGGGTATCGCAACATTGCGTTATTCGGTGTAGACTCCACAGAGGGAGCACTGACCAAGAATACCCGGAGTGATACCATTATGATTGCCTCCATTAATCTGGATACCGGCGATTGTAAGCTGGTCAGCGTATATCGTGATACCTACCTGAACTTAAGCAATGATACCTACAATAAATGTAATGCTGCTTATGCAAAGGGTGGACCGATGCAGGCGATCAATATGCTGAACATGAACCTGGATATGAACATTACCGATTTCGTAACAGTCGGATTCAGCGGTCTCACAGAGACAATTGATGCACTGGGCGGTGTTTATATTGATGTTAAGGAAGAAGAAATTTCCCATCTGAATAACTACCAGATCAGTATTGTCGGTACAACGAAGGATGGTAAGACTTATACCGCAGCAGAGGGAAGCTACACACCGGTAACACAGGCAGGATACCAGAAGTTAAACGGTCTGCAGGCAACTGCTTACTGCCGTATCCGTTATGTAGGCAACGATTTTGAGCGTACAGCAAGACAGCGTCGTGTATTAAAGGCGGTTGCAGATGAAGCAAAGAAGGCATCTCCTGCACAGCTTGAGAAGATTGCAAACTCTGTATTTGATAAGGTATATACGTCTCTTGATATTTCTGAAATTGTATCACTTCTTGGAAATATCAGTAAGTATAATATCGTGGATGAAGGAGGGTTCCCGAATTCCGATATGCTGACCACAGGTAGTATCGGTAAGAAGGGAAGCTGCGTGGTTCCAAGGAGTCTGGAATCCAATGTTACCTGGCTGCATGAATTCCTGTTTGATGAGAAGGATTATGAACCTTCTTCAGCCGTTAAGGAATATAGTGCGAAGATTGCGGCAGATACAAATGGTTATGTGAAATAAATGTAAAAGAAAAGGGTCTTTGTGAAAGACCCTTTTCGCTTATATGAGAGAGAACGGAAATGATGCTTATATACGATGTGATCATTCCGGTGTACCGGCCGGATGAAAAACTGAAAAGGCTGATCAATGCGCTTTTGTCACAATCCCTGCTTCCACGGAGGATTATTCTGATTAACACAGAGCGGGAGGAATTTCTGAAATTCAGCCCGCAGGAAGAGTTTCTGGCACAGAGCCCGCGGCTTAAGCTGTACCATATTAGTAAAGCAGAGTTTAACCATGGGGCAACACGGAATTATGGAGTATCGCTAAGTGATGCACCGTTCTTTATCTGTATGACCGATGACGCGGTACCGGCAGGGGATACGATGATGGAGGAGCTGTTAAAGCCTTTTTCATCGGAAAGCATTGGGATTTCCTATGCACGACAGCTTCCGGATCCGGATTGCGGAATCATTGAGCGGTACACGCGAAGCTTTAATTATCCGGAGACGACAAAGATTAAAACTGCAAAGGATCTGCCGGAGCTTGGTATTAAGACCTTTTTTGCCTCTAATGTGTGTGCAGCCTACCGGAGAAGTTATTTTGACGCCTTGGGAGGATTTCCGGATCATACGATTTTTAATGAGGACATGATCTATGCAAGGCATCTGATTGATGCCGGATATGCGATTTCCTATACGGCAAAGGCAGAGGTGATTCATTCACACAATTACAGTGGAATAGAACAGCTTCACCGGAATTTCGATCTGGGCGTATCGCATGCACAGTTTCCGGAGGAATTTAGCGGAATCCGGGCAGAATCCGAAGGCAGAAAACTGGTTTTACAGACCTGCCGGTATCTTTTGAAGCTTCATAAGCCTTGGCTGATTGTGAAGCTGATCTGGCAGAGTGGATGTAAATACATCGGATATTTTCTAGGAAAACGTTATCAGAAATTCCCTGCATGGTTCGTAAAGCGGTGCAGCATGAACCATAGCTATTGGGACTGATGCTGTGAATGCTGACCGGGAAGAGGGTTGTCAGCAAGGCTGAAAAATGATATAAGTATATTTAAGTTGATTTTGGAGGATCAGATATGTGTGGAATTGTTGGTTATATTGGGAAACATCAGGCTGCCCCGATTATTTTAGAGGGACTTGCAAAGCTGGAGTACCGTGGTTATGATTCAACCGGTATGGCAGTTTTTGATGGAAAGAAGATTAATATTCAGAAAGCAGCAGGCAGATTGCAGGTGCTTGAGAATATGACAAGAGGCGGAGAGACGATGCCGGGCTGTGTCGGAATCGGACACACTAGATGGGCAACGCATGGAAAGCCAACGGATATTAATGCGCATCCGCACGATAATCAGGATGGGACGATTGCTGTCGTACATAATGGAATTATTGAGAACTATCAGCAGTTAAAGCAGCGGCTTATAAATCGTGGCTACAAATTTGTATCCGATACCGATACCGAAGTTCTGGTGCAGCTGATTGATTATTATTATAAAGGGAATCCGTTAGAAGCAATTACGAAGGTGCTTCACCGTGTGGAAGGTTCCTATGCTCTCGGCATTCTGTTTGCAGATCATCCGGAGGAAATTTTTGCAGTACGTAAGGACTGTCCTTTGATTGTAGGAACAAGCAGTGAAGGAAGCTTTATTGCATCGGATGTGCCCGCAATTTTGAAGTATACCAGGGAAGTTTATTATATTGATAATCAGGAAGTCGTTGCATTAAAGGAAAATGAGATTCATTTCTATACCGTAGACGAAGAAGAGATCCAGAAGACACCTTCCCATGTGGACTGGGATGCAGAAGCGGTTGCAAAGGGCGGATATGAGCATTTCATGTTAAAGGAGATCTACGATCAGCCCCGAGCAGTCCGTGAGACCTTTGAAAAGCATATGAAGGATGGCAATGTGGAGATTGAAGAGCTCCGTATGACCGATGAAGAAATCAGGAAGCTTTCCCGTATCCATATTGTGGCATGTGGTACCGCATATCATGCAGGCATGACGGCAAAATATGTTATTGAATCCATGGCACGGATTTCTGTAGAGGTGGATATGGCATCCGAATTCCGTTACCGGAATCCGATCATCGAAGAGGGAGCACTGGTGATTGTTATCAGCCAGTCCGGAGAAACTGCCGATACCCTGCAGGCACTCCGCGATTCCAAGGCACGTGGAGCAAAGGTGCTTGGTATTGTAAATGTGGTTGGGTCCTCCATCGCAAGAGAAGCAGACAGTGTCATGTATACCTGGGCAGGACCGGAAATTGCGGTTGCGTCCACAAAAGCGTATTCTGCACAGCTGATTGCACTTTATCTGCTGGCAATGAAGTTTGCAAGAGTTAAGGGTACAATTTCGGAAGAGGAGTATCAGCAGCTTGTTTTTGATCTCCGCCGTCTGCCGGAGCAGATTGAACTGCTTCTTGGTAATAAGACCAGGATTCAGCGGTTTGCCAACCGTTATGTGGCCGCAAAGAGCGTTTTCTTTATCGGAAGAGGCCTGGATTATACATTATCCATGGAGGGCTCTTTAAAGCTTAAGGAAATTACCTACATGCATTCTGAGGCCTACGCAGCAGGTGAATTAAAGCATGGTCCGATTTCCTTAATTGAGGATGGAACACTGGTTATGGCCTCCCTGACTCAGGAGGATCTGTATAAAAAGACCATCAGCAACATCCGTGAAGTGAAGTCCAGAGGCGCATTTGTGTTAGCACTTACAACGACCGGACATGATGATATAGAGGATACTGCCGATTACGTACTTTATATTCCGCAGACGAACAGGTACTTCACCAATTCACTGGCGATTATTCCATTCCAGATGTTTGCCTATTATGTATCCATTGGTAAGGGACTTGATGTTGATAAGCCCCGTAACCTTGCTAAATCGGTAACTGTAGAGTAAGGAAGCCTGATTCCGCATCTTCGAGGAAAGAGGATGCGGAATTTTTAGATTACACAAAAGGATCATATTTAAGACACAATTTTAACACATTTGTTTCCTATACTGTGAATCATAGAAGAAAGGAAAGGTTTTAAGGAAAGGTTTATAAAGGAGGCAGTTATCATGGATGAGAACAGATATACGAATGATTATTATACAAACCAGAACCAGATGAATCAGGGGCAGGTAAATCAGAACCAGAATTCCTCTTCGGGAACGCAGGGAACCAATTATTACCAGACCTCTTCAACCAATTTTCAGCAGTCGCAGATGAATCATCAGCAGGCAAAACCCGTAAAACAGAAAAAACAATCCGGTGGATTTGGTAAAAAAGTTTTAGCAGGTCTGTGCTGTGGACTGGTATTTGGTGTCTTTGCAGGGATCGGTTTTTTGGCAGTGGATACAGTACATGACGGATTTACCCGTGCCAAAAGTGCTTTTTCCGCAATAGTGGGGAATTCCTCACAGGACAGTGCCCTGGCAGAGGCTTCCGGATCAGGAGATGCAGCAGAGGATGTGCTGCTTCCGGACAGCAGCTCCGATGCGGCAGAGGCATCCTCCGGCAGCATTAAACAGACATTGGATAATCTGACACCACAGACGCAGACAGAGGCAGTTGTTACGGATGTTACACAGGTGGTAAAAGCAGTGATGCCGTCCGTTGTATCTGTGAGCAATACCTATGTACAGCGTGGAACATTCTTTGGACAGGAATACAGCAGTGAAGCAGTAAGCTCCGGCTCCGGTATCATTGTTGGTGAAAATGACAGCGAGCTGTTAATTGTCACGAACTATCATGTTGTAGAATCCGCGGATACCCTGTCGGTACAGTTTGTCGACGAGGAACAGGTACAGGCACAGATCAAGGGTACCGATGCGGATAAGGATCTGGCAGTACTGGCAGTCCAGCTCTCCGATATCAAGGAGGATACCCTGGACCAGATTTCAATTGCATCGTTAGGAAGCTCGGATGATCTGACGGTAGGTGAACCTGTTATCGCCATTGGTAATGCGTTAGGCTATGGTCAGTCCGTAACAACCGGTGTTGTCAGTGCTTTGAATCGTCCAATCGCTGTTACCTCACAGGAGGGTCAGACCGGGGATTCCCAGATTAATACCTTTATCCAGACCGATGCAGCAATTAACCCCGGTAATTCCGGTGGTGCATTACTGAATACCAAAGGTGAAGTGATCGGTATTAATTCCAACAAGATTGGTGGAAGCACCGTAGAAGGTATGGGCTATGCAATTCCGATTTCCGATGCAAAACCGATTATTGAAGAACTGATGCAGAAGGAAACAAGATTGAAGGTGGATGAAGCCAATAAGGGTGTTCTCGGTATTACCGGTGTGAATGTCGAAGCGCAGTATTCCGAGGTCTATGGAATCCCGATGGGGGGTTACGTTTCTTCTGTAACCGATAATTCAGGAGCTGCGGCAGCAGGACTTGTCCGTGGTGATATTATTACCGCAATCAATGGTGAAACCGTAGAAACCATGGAAGAATTAAAGGAAGAGATGAACTATTACCAGGCCGGTGATGTTGTGACCCTGACCATTATGCAGGGAAGTCCGACCGGATATCAGTCTAAGGATGTACAGGTAACACTGGGAAAGCAGTTGTCGAATCAGTAAACGAAATGAAAATCTATTTTTTAAACAGAAATATCCGTCCATGCAGATTAGAACATGGACGGATATTTTTGTTGTTTGTAGAACATAATTATGCTATGATTATGTCAAAGAAAGGGGTGAAATATCATGCCGCTTATTATGCCTATTAAGGATTTACGCAATACAACTGAGATTTCTAATATCGCACACAAGGAACAGGAGCCTATTTTTATTACTAAAAACGGATATAGCGACTTGGTTGTAATGAGTAGTGAATTATATGATAAATTTGCAAGAATGAATCGTATCGATCAGGCAATTTTTGAATCCGAGCAGGAAATTACCAATGGAGCTGAAGCAGTAGATGCAGAAATCGTTTTTGCAGAATTGGAGAAAAAATGATGAGCCACACAAAATAGTTTATGTGGTAACAATACAATATCAGGGACGAAATCTATAAAACAAGCACCAAATGACGCTGTGAGTTATTTGGTGCTTGTTTTAACGTGCGCCGCAAGGCGCACGTTTCCAAGATGAAGCTTTTATTGGAATACAACCGGTTCATCGATATACTCGGTTTTGATGACAAGGTAAGGATAGGAGGCGGTGTCACTGACCGGTGTTTCGTTGTCGGGAGACGGGCCAAGGAGCGTGGTATCGAAGTAAATGGCATTTTCCGTGAGGTAGAGGTCGTTGACCGTGATGCCAAAGCCACCGGTTTCCTGCTCGCCATAGCCGATTCCGATGTAGAGAAAGCCTCTGTCAGAGTAGGTGATTTTGAAGGGGTTCGGATTTTTTTCCTGAATGACTTTTTTCATTTCTTCCGGAATGGCATCTTCGGATAATACGGTGAATTCCAGATTTTTGATCTTTGCGAGGGAGTCCTTTTGGGCCTTTCCTGCACAGGCGGTCATAAACAGGAGGATGAGCAGGCAGAGGACGGAAAGGAGCCGTGGAAACAGTTTATGGGTAAAGGAGTTGGATAAGAAACAGTTTTTCATAGAAAACCTCAAAATCTGATTTGGAAATTAGTTTATTTTATGATTTTGAGAGCGGAGTTATGAACAAAATATATGGCGTGCCCGAAAAGATACTGCTGTTTGCCTGAGGTATGGCACGGTTAATCTTTGGGGCGTATTTGCATTCTCCATTCTTTAGGTGATAAACCGTATTTTCCCTTAAATATCTGATAAAAATAAGTTCGATTGGAATATCCAAGTAACATACAAATATCACTTACACTCATGGTGGTTTCTGTAAGCAGACGCTCTGCTTCCAGAAGAGAGAATTTCTGAGCATATTGGATGAAGTTCATACCGGTATATTTGTGTATGATACGGGTGAGGTGGTCTCCTGTGTATCCTAATTGATGTTCTAATTCAGAACGTGATATATTACCATGGTGGCTTTCGATAATTCTGCTGATTCGAATGAACAGCTCTTCATGTGCCGGTGTATTTACAAGATAAGATGTCGGTTTATAAAAAACAGTGTCTTCAAAGCAGGACAAAAGCTGGCAAAGATAGTTCAGAGTATTATAATACCATCCCGGTTTCCTGGTAGTGACGGCAATTAACAAAGAATTAATAATGTAAATAGTGTGCTCAGATAAGGTCTCACTGCTATAGTATTCTTTACTTTGTATCAATGGTTTGACAGGGAGCATTATGGCTTGCTTGTTACGTCGAATTGCTATGAATTCTTTCTTTGACTCTTTTCCGTATTCTTTTTGAAAATCTGTTCTGACTAATGAAGAAAAAATGGGATGAAATGTTCTGATGGTATCTTCTGTAAAGTCATTTATCTCGTTTTTTAGAACATCTTTTAAAAAGTCTTCCTGAAGCATAATCAAAAAGTACTCACAATCTATATCATGAAGTTCAACATGTCGTATGTTTTTGTTACAGACACAGCAATCATTTTCATGAAAATAATAATCTTGTCCTTCAATGATCATATGCAATGTCCCAGACAGGATATAGGTTATTTCAAAAAATTCATGTCTATGAAGAGATGTGGTTTCTGCGGTTATAAGTTCAGAGTAACTGGAAGAGATTGTGAAATTATGAGATTTTGTTACCTCAGTAAGGACAAACTGATCGGTTATCTGACTTACTTTACCATAGAGAAACATAAATGGGCTGAATAATTCAACAAAAGAGGAAACGGTATCTCCGTAATTACGAAATACGAGATCAGAATTGTGGATCCCCTGTCCTTGTAGATAGAGACTGGGATCGCTGGTGTTGTCTGAAAGCCTGATGCTTGGGAAAACGGGATGCTCCGTCATATGTTTTTCCTTTCCAAACCTGTGTATTCTTGTTACTATTATAACCCTGAAATTTAGATTGAAAAGACAAAAAATGAATAAATCGGATTACGATACAGAATAGATTAGCAAAGACGAATGGCGTTATTTTATTAAGCTGTTCGTTGACATACTATAAATATTGTAAAAACAATTGTTCTCGAGAAACAAGGTTGAAAATAATTACAAATGAATAATGAATGCAATAATCATATCGGAAAAAGATATCATTATTGCGGTATATGTTTGGAGGAATACGTATGAAAGAAAAATTTTCATTTCGAGAAATGCTCTGCTATGCATTTGGTGATGTGGGGTGTAATTTCATTTGGACCACAGTAGGATCTTTTTTAATGTTGTACTACACAAATAGTGTGGGAATCAGTGCGGCTGCAACGGGTACGCTGATGCTTATCACGAGACTCTTGGATGGAGTTTCTGATTTAGTTGCTGGTTCTATTATTGACCGTACAAGAACGAAATGGGGAAAAGCACGGCCATGGATCCTATGGACAGCCCCATTTATGGGAATTGGTCTTGTTTTGCTGTTTAACGTGCCGGAAACGCTCCCTTCAGGAGGAAAACTTGTATACGCTTATATAACTTATATTCTTATGGCAGCCGTAATCTATACCGCTTGTAATTTAGCATATACAACGTTATTGTCACTTATTACACCGGATCCGGAAATTCGGTCCAGGATCAGTTCTATCCGTTTTTTCCTTGTTGTAATAGCAATGCTGGTTATTAGTTATGCGGCAACACCTTTAGTTGAAAAAATTGGCTGGGGAGGTATGGCTGCAGTATTTGGCCTTCTTGGGTTCGCATTCATTTTGATTTGCTTTTTTGGAACAAAGGAACGTATTACAGAAAGCCATAAGGAGAACAGTATTTCATCAGAAGAGAAGATTTCGGTAGTAGAATCTTTCAAAATTCTATTTAAAAACAAGTATTTTATTCTTGTCGCATTATTATTTGTATTGACGTATATATCCGGCGGCGTTTCCAATGGATCCGGTGTGTATTATGCAACCTATATTCTGGGAAATGGAAACCTGTTTGGAAATTTGATGTTATTTGGAACGTTACCGGGACTCTTATTTATTCTTTTTATTCCTAAGATGAATCAGTCTATGGGAAAGTGGAAATTGCTTTTATTAAGTTATGCCATTCAGGTTGTCTCTTATATTTTAATTGCAATATATCCAGATAATCTTCCTATGCTTTATACGGCTTTGGTGATTCGGGCATTTGGGCAAACGGCACCAATGTCACTTATTTTTGCACTGGCAGCCGATGTTGTAGATTTTGGAGAATTAAAAACCGGGAAGAGAATTGATGGTCTTACTTATTCTGCAGTTTCATTCGGTATGAAGGTTGGTACTGGTATTGGATCCGCAATCGTTGGATGGGCTCTGGCATTTGGACATTTCGATGGAATGGCAGCGGTTCAGCCAGACACTGCAATGACGGCAATTAAGGCTTTATATTCCTATATTCCTATTGTTATTGGAGTAATCACATTTGTTGTTATGTATTTCACGGATGTTGAAAAGGCAAGTGGCAAGTTACGTAGGGAAAAAGTATAAGGTTTACCTGTTTTTGAAGATTTTAGACAGAATAAGGAAGGCGGTTTGATAATGAAATTATTTGTGGATGCAAAATCATCTAAACAGGGAGATGGAAGCAGGGAAAATCCATTTAAATGCATTAATGATGCTGCGAAGGTAGCTGTTCCTGGAGATGAAATATTGGTTTTGCCGGGGATTTATCGGGAAAATGTATGTCCGGTTCGCGCAGGGCTTCCAGATGCACCGATAGTTTATAAAAGTGTTGAACCATTAGGGGCGGTTATTACAGGTGCAGAACCGGCCAAGAATTGGGAACTATATCAGGATACTGTATGGTGCCTGAGCGTGGATAATGGTATCTTTGCGGATTACAATCCTTATACAACCTTTATTTATGGAGACTGGTATATGGGGCCAAAGATATATCATACAGGTGTTGTTTATTTGGATGAGCGTCAAATGTATGAGGTCTCTTCATTGGAAGAATGCATAAAGGCAGAGATATATCCATATTCTTGGGAACCGGAGTATTCCAAGTATAAATGGTACACAGAGCAGAAAGAAAATAAAACAATCATTTATGCCAATTTTCTGGGTAAAAATCCGAATGAAGAAAATGTCGAGATTAATGTACGTAGAAATTGTTTTATGCCTGTACAAAATGGGATTGATTATATAACGGTTCAGGGTTTTAATATCAATAAGGCTGCTCCTACATGGGCTCCTCCTGCAGCATACCAGGATGGAATGATAGGTCCTCATTGGTCTAAAGGATGGATTATTGAAGATTGTGATATCAGCAATAGTCGGTGTAGCGGCATTTCATTAGGAAAATATTATGATGAAGAGAACGATCATTACTTTACCCGAAAACATGTTAAAAGTCCTACCCAGATGGAACGAGATGCGGTCTGCAGAGGACAATATCATGGATGGACCAAAGAAAGAATTGGAAGTCATATAATCAGACGAAATAATATTCATCATTGCGAACAGGCTGGAATCGTCGGACGTATGGGATGCGTATTCAGTGTTGTTGAAAATAATAATATCCACCATATTAATAATATGCAGCAGCTTATAGGAGCAGAATTGGCAGCAATTAAATTTCATGCAGCGATTGATGTCATTATCAGGAATAACAACATTCATCATTCTACCATGGGAATCTGGCTGGATTGGGAGGCTCAGGGAACACGAATTTCGGGAAATTTATTTCACCATAACAATGCACCGTCTAAAGACACGCCACTAATGTTTGGTGCTATGATGTGCCAGGATGTATTTGTGGAGGTCAGTCATGGTCCTACATTGATTGATAATAATATTATGCTTTCGCAAACTTCTGTGCGTATAGCAAGTCAGGGTGTAGCCTTAGTACACAACCTCTTTTTGGGAGCGTTGACCGGAATCGGTGGAGGAACGGATAATATAGCAAATGGTGTAATTGAACGTCGCTATACTCCCTATCATATACGCCATGAAACGGAAGTGGCTGGATTTATGACGATACTTCATGGTGATGATCGAATTTACAATAATATCTTTGTACAGAACGAACCAGTTAAAGAGACAGAAGTTACAGAAGATATGGGATTTACGACGGTGAATAATAATATTTCCGGAACAGAAATTTTTGATTCATTTTTGAATTATCAAACCTGGATTGACCAATTTGACATGGAACATCTGCCGGATATGACTGCGCTGCAGGATTATCATTTCAGAAGTCTCCCGGTCTGGATTAATGGAAATGTTTATCTCAATGGTGCAAGATCGTGGAAGTTGGAGAAGGATAAATTTGTGGATCATACACATAAGGTTACGGTAGAGTTAATTGAAGAAGGTAATCAGTATAGATTAAAAACCAATTTAGCGCAGATTCTTAAAGATTATACAACAGGAATGATCTGTACACAGACTCTTGGTAAAGCTTTTGAACCAGATGAATATTTTGAAAACCCGGATGGGACACCTATTATTTTTGATAGGGACTATTTTAGTGAACATCGGAGTATAAATGTCATTCCGGGACCTTTTGCTGATCTGGCAAAGGCAGAAGACAGCTTATGGTGATCTGTAATGAAATGACGGTCAGAAATATAATGGCAAGATCAGACGATTTTTAAGAAACAGTAAATTTGGTCCTGATATTTTAAAGAAAAGTAGAGATGAGCAAACGTCATGACGAGATTCCTCTCTACTTTTTACTGCTTAATATCAGAAACAGATTTGTAAAGTAAGTGTCTTTATCTTGAGTACCGCAGTGCACTTATGGTATGATGTTATAGCATCATGATGTAATTAGGAAAAGGAAAGAGAATCATGCTGATTATTAAAAACGGTAAGGTGATTGATCCGGTAGCAGACAGGGTCTACCCGGCAGATCTTTATATTGAGAACGATACGATGGTAAAGATTGTGGATCATGATAAGGAGCGAGCAGAACAGGACGGAAAAAATCCGGCTGTGGAGCCAGAGAGTGGATTGGCAGGAATGGATAATATAAAAAATTTAGCTGCAGAGGTCTTTGATGCGGAGGGAATGCTTATTGCACCGGGACTTGCGGATACGCATGTGCATTTCAGGGATCCGGGCTTTACGTATAAAGAGGATATTTTGTCGGGAGCGGAGGCTGCGAAGAAGGGCGGATACACACAGATTGTACTGATGGCAAATACAAAGCCGTGCGTGGATCAGGTCGAGACGCTGCAGTATGTTCTTGATAAGGGCGATCAGACAGGTATCCATATTCACAGCTGTGCGAATGTGACGAAGTGAATGGCAGGACAGGAACTGGTTCCCATGGAGCAGTTAAGCGAAGCAGGAGCAGTTGGGTTCACGGATGACGGAGTTCCGATTCTTTCCGAGAATATGGTAAGAAAGGCAATGGAACAGGCAGCTTTGTGCCGGAAACCGATCAGCTTTCACGAAGAGGATCCGAAATATATTCAGAACAATGGAATTCATGCCGGAAAGGCTGCTGCATATTATGGAATTGGCGGATCAAAGCGGGAGGCGGAGATCACGATGATAGAGAGGGACATCCGTCTGGCACTTGAGACAGGAGCAACTGTAGTAATCCAGCATATCAGTACGAAGGAAGGGGTAGAGCTGGTAAGACAGGGTAAGGCAGCAGGTGCAGATGTCCATGCGGAAGCGACACCGCATCATTTTACACTGACAGAGGAAGCCGCCATCGAAAAGGGGACGCTTGCAAAGATGAATCCGCCGCTCCGGGAGGAAGTTGACCGGCAGGCGATTATCGAAGGACTGGCAGATGGCACGATTGATCTGATTGCAACCGATCATGCGCCACACAGCAAGGAAGAAAAGGAAAAGCCGCTTACCGAGGCCCCAAGTGGCATTATCGGACTGGAAACGGCGCTGTCTCTGGGAATCCGGGAACTGGTACAGACTGGAAAGCTTACCTATCCACAACTGGTTCAACGGATGAGTACCGCACCGTGCACGCTTTACGGACTGCGGGGAGGAACGTTGAGAGAAGGAGATCCGGCAGATCTGGTGATTTTTGATCCGGAGGAGATCTGGAAGGTTCAGCAGTTTGCGTCCAAATCTGCAAACTCTCCCTTTATCGGAGAAGAACTTCCGGGCGTTGTACATGCAACGATCTGCGGAGGAAAGTTTGTATATCAGAAATAACAGCATGAGTATGTGAAGATAGAATAAAAGGAGTCACTTATGAGTAAAAAATCAAAACAGACGGCGGTTGTGATTTCACAGGAAAAGCTGGCAGAAGGAATTTATGATCTGTGGATTGAAACAGGGCTTGCAAAGGAGGCAGGCGCCGGGCAGTTTATCGGTGTTTATCCGAAAAATGCGGCAACATTGCTCCCACGTCCCATCAGTATTTGTGAGGTCAACGAGGAGAGGATGGCTTTACGGTTAGTGTATCGTGTGGCAGGAAAGGGAACAACGGAATTTTCTTCCCTGAAAAAAGACGACCGGATCGAGATTCTCGGAATTCTGGGAAATGGATACCGGGTTCCGGAGTTGCTTACCGGTCATCCGGAATTCACGGAAATTACTTTATATGGTGGAGGAATCGGGATTCCGCCGATGCTGCAGCTTTCTAAGGAGCTTGCGGCAGCAGGAAGGAAACCATCGGTATTTCTGGGATATCGTGACAGTCATCTGTTTTTAAAAGAGGACTTTGAAAAATACAGCAAGGTTTATGTGGCAACCGAAGACGGAAGCATAGGAACAAAGGGGAATGTGCTGACGGCCCTGTCAGAATCCGGCCTGCAGCCATCCGTGATGATGGCGTGTGGTCCGATGATGATGCTGCGGGCCATCAGGCAGGAGGCTTCGGAGCGGGCTATTCCGGCATACATTTCACTGGAAGAGCATATGGCCTGTGGAATCGGAGCCTGTCTTGGATGTGTGTGCAGGACGACGAAGAAAGACGAACATTCACAGGTTCATAATGCAAGAATCTGCACGGAGGGACCTGTATTTCTGGCTGAGGAGGTTGAGATCTAAATGAACACAAGTGTAACAATCGCAGGAGTAACCTTTAAAAATCCGGTGATGACGGCATCGGGAACGTTTGGCTCCGGTATGGAATATGGTGATTTCGTAGATCTGAACCGCTTGGGAGCCGTTGTGACGAAGGGAGTTGCCAATGTACCGTGGCCCGGCAATCCGACACCGCGTATAGCCGAGGTTTACGGTGGGATGCTGAATGCCATCGGATTACAAAATCCGGGAATTGATGTGTTTTTAAAGCGGGATATTCCCTTTTTACAGCATTATGACACGAAGATTATCGTGAATGTCTGTGGAAAAACCGTGGAAGATTATCTGGAGGTTGTGGAAAAGTTAAATGACAGTGCGGCGGATATGTTGGAGATTAATGTGTCCTGTCCGAATGTCAAGGAGGGCGCGATTGCCTTTGGACAGAAGGCAGACTGCCTGTTTGATATTACCTCGAAGATTAAAAATGAGGCCAGGAAGCCGATTATTATGAAGCTGAGTCCGAATGTAACGGATATTACCGAGATGGCAAAGGCAGCAGAGGCAGCAGGGGCAGATGCGATTTCCCTGATTAATACGATCACAGGAATGAAGATTGACATTCATAAAAGAACCTTTGCACTCGCGAACAGGACGGGCGGCATGTCCGGTCCTGCGATCAAGCCGGTCGCAGTGCGTATGGTTTATCAGGCCTCCCATGCGGTTAAAATCCCGGTGATTGGTATGGGCGGCATTGCAACAGCCGAGGATGCGATCGAATTCCTGCTTGCCGGAGCAACAGCCGTTTCTGTCGGGGCGGTGAACTTTATGAATCCATATGCAACTGTTGAGATCATAGAAGGAATCGAACAGTATATGACAAAGTATGGCGTAGAAGATATTCAGGAGCTGATTGGAGCTGTGAATTAAAATTTTTCAAGGATCGGAACAGACATATTGACACAAATTGCATAGCTTTGAATAGTTACGAATTTTGTGAATAAACAACCCTCCGTAGGAATACAATGTGAATAAGTAAACCTACGGAGGGATTTTTATGGAGCTTCAAAAGCGTTCCTTACATATGGAAACACCCAGGCTTCATGCGTCGAAGCAGGTTGTGCTGGAAGACAATGTGATCATTCCGGACACCAATAAAGATGCGGATAAACTTCTTTTGGATAGAGGAAAAATTACAATAGAGGAGGTCAGCTCTTTTGAAGATGCAGTAACTGTTAAGGGAAAACTGCATTTCAAGGCTTTGTATCTGACCGAAGGAAACCGGGACGGAATTCCGGTCTCTCAGATGGAGGGCAGCATCCCATTTGAAGAAAAGCTGCAGATGGAGGGACTTCGTGCAGGCGAGCATGTACATGTGAAGGCAGTTTTAGAGGAGCTTGGAATTTCCCTGATTAATTCGAGAAAGCTCAGTGTACGTGCAATTATGGTTTTTCATGCAGTGCGCGAAGAGGTGATGGAAGAAGACATTCCGGTTGCTTTATCGGGTGACGAACAGGTGGAATACCGTCGCAGATCTGTGGAAATAGCAACGCTTGCGATGAAGAATCAGGATATTTTCCCGATTAAGGAAGAAATTGAAATTCCGGGAAGCTTTCCGAATATCAGGAGTCTGGTATATTGGGATGCAGAGCCGGTGAATCTGGATTTCCGGATTCTGGATGATAAAATTGCAGTGCAGGGGGAATTGAAGGTATTCTGCATGTATGCAGGAGACGGAGAAAAGGAGGAGCTTTATCATTATGAGACAGCGGTGCCCTTTTCCGGAAGTGTGGAGTGTCCCGGCTGCCGGGAGGGAATGATTCCGGTGATTGAATATGAAGTAGAAAACGGTGAGCTGTCCATCCGGCCGGATTATGACGGTGAAGAACGGATTCTTTTTGCAGATCTGGGAATCCGGATATTCTATTGCATTTACGAAGAAGAAAACGTGGAAATGATCGGGGATGTATACGGGGTATCCAATGAGGTAGAGGAAAGCAGTAAGCCCATTACCTTCCGCAGGCTCCTGGCAAGGGCAAATGGAAAATGCAAGGTTTCCGGACACTTTAAGGCAGGTCAGGAAGGTGCTGGTATTTACCGGGTAATCCATACGACGGGAGATCTGATTCTGGATGAGCAGGAGGAAACAGAGAACGGAATCCGTTTAAGCGGTCAGATAAAGCTGCGGATTCTGTATGAAGACAGTAACGAGGATAAGCGGTTCGGAGTGATCCGCGGGGAAGTTCCGTTTGAGTATCTTTTAGAGGCAGAGGGAATGATGCCGGGAACGATCAGCTTCGTGCAGTCGCAGATGGAGCAGATTGCCGTATCGGTGATTGATACGGACGAAGTGGATGTAAAATGTGTGATTTTATTCCGTGGGGATCTTTTTGCAGCCTGGGAGGAACAGGTGGCAGAGCAGATCACACTTTCTCCACTTGATTTGGAGAAGCAGTCGGCGCTTCCGGGAATCGCGGTCTACCGGATGAAGGACGGAGAGAGTCTGTGGGATATCGGAAAGCGGTATTATGTTTCGATCGAAACCCTGATGCAGACGAATAACCTGACCTCGCAGGAGGTCCGTCCGGGGGAGAAAATCCTGATTGTGAAATGAAAAATATGAAATTAATGAAGTGAAATAAAAAGAAACCGGGCGTTCGTTTTCAGATAAGTGCTGAGAATGAAAGCAGCGGTTTCTTTTAAAGTAAATTAATTTGCTTAAGGTCAAATGACAAAGTAAGTTCCAGTTTGACAAAGTAAATGTCCGGTCGATCC
>OMGB01000292.1_pt1 | contig 20308 bp, 19 predicted proteins | sample 1645791 | NCBI WGS metagenome assembly OMGB01 (sample SAMEA103958120, study PRJEB25191) | human gut metagenome | biome: human-associated habitat [ENVO:00009003]; feature: intestine environment [ENVO:2100002]; material: feces | place: Germany | collected 2013/2015 | reverse complement strand
CCATAATCATTTTCCCCTTTGCTCTCGAAACAGAACATATTTTTGTAGAACATATTTTCTGTATAAATAATATAACAGAATAAATGTTTGGTCAATAGGGAATCTATATTTGATTTGTTATTAGCCCTGACTTTTTCTTCACAACGCGACAAGGGTGAACTTTTGTTTGATTTATTAATTTTATTACGTTATAATTAAATTAAATATTATAGAATTACCTGATATTAAAATGAAAGGTGAAAGGAGTATCCAATCTTGGGCAAGAAATTAGGTCTCCAAAGAGAATTAACAACTCGAGAACGAAGCATACTGGATTATATTCGCAAAAAGACATGGGAGGATGGATTTCCCCCCACGGTTCGTGAAATTTGTACAGCAGTTGGCTTGCGTTCTACATCCACCGTCCATGGATATTTGTCACGTCTTTCTGATTTAGGTATGATCAAAAAAGATCCATCCAGTTCACGTGCTATTGAAGTAATCAATGATCAGGCCTGGCATAGAAAGAAAATGCTTCCCATGCCTATGGTCGGTGCAGTTCGTGCCGGTGATCCCGTTTTCGCAGATGAACAAATTGAGGCCGTTTTTCCATTGCCTGCAGAATTGGTTGGCAGTGATACTAATTGTTTTATGCTTGTTGTCCGCGGAGACAGTATGATTAACGCTGGTATTCAAGAAGGTGATTATTTGATTGTTGCCGAACAGGAAACTGCTCGTAATGGTGATATCGTAGTGGCATTAGTCGGTAATGATGACGCAACGGTTAAACGTTTTTTCCGCGAAGCTGATCATATTCGTTTACAACCGGAAAATGATGATTATGAACCGATTATTTCGCGAGATGTAAAGATTCGAGGGAAAGTTATTGGTTTATACAGGCATTATTGATTGCCACCTGTTTATAATCAAAAAAGAGATGTATCTGCGGATTGTTGCAGGCACATCTTTTTTGTTATCTTTTTAATCGAATTTTACCTTCAGTCATTATGATTTGATTAGTTTTCAGAAGATGTCCTACTGCTCTTTTGAATGCAGACTTACTCATCCTCAAATTGAGTTTTATAAGTTTAGAATCGCTTTTATCTGTATATGGCAATAGTCCATTATGTTGATTCATACAATCAATCAATACTGCCATATCGTGATTCATTTCCCTTTCTTTCGTTTGGCGGAGAGAAATGTTGACATGTCCGTCTTCACGAATAAAGGTAATTCTTCCGATGAGCTCCTGGCCTAATTTGATAACTGTATTTATGTTACTGTTATGTAAGAATCCTATCCACCGTTCTCTTGTTATAATAAAGATTCCCTGTCGGGTTATGTTATAGACAGTTCCGGTTATTTTATCACCCACGTTGAGTTCCTTGCAAGGACGTGCCAAACGTCTGATATCTTCTTCAACATGTGTTGTTACGGCAAGACGTCCCGTTTTATCTTCATACAGTTTTATCCAAATTTTCTGCCCTTTTTGAACTGGTTCAATCATTTCTGAATAAGGAAGAAATATCCCGCGTTCGGTTCCCACATCAACAAAAGCACCAAAACGAGTAATCAGAATGACTTCTGCATACCCGACCTCCCCTATTTCAAGTTTGGGAAGTCTCATGCTTGCAGTAAGGCGATGTTTAGGATCGTGATATAGAAAAACTTTGACGATATCACCTTCTTTAATCTCAGACGTTTGTTGTCCATTATGTAATAGGATATCATCGGCATTATTTCCTGTTTGTGCTGATAAAAATGCGCCAAAAGACACGATGCGGGATACAGGAAGCTCTACAATGGAATTTTCTTTCAGAGCAGGAACGTTTATTTCAGGGCTTATCATTTTATTTATCATTTTTATTTTGCGAATAATCCTCTGAAGGCGCATCCTTCCAAAGTGAATCAAAGTCATAATGCTGACGCTCTTCATCGGTAAATATATGAACAATAACATCTCCAAAATCTATGAGAATCCAGTTCCCTTCCCGATAACCCTCTTTGCGAATGGCTTTAATTCCGGCTTCTTCCAGTTTTTCTTCCACTTCATCCGCTGATGCCTGGGCCTGCTTTTTATTCATTACAGATGAAATAATGAAATAGTCTGCAATAGATGTCAAATCTTTTACGTCCAATACTTTAATCAATACCCCTTTTTTATTTGATAGTGCTTCACAAATTAATTCTAACGTTTTCTCCATAATTTATATTCTCCTTACTCATTACTCTGTCCAAGAGTTACACCAATAATTTTTTGTATTTCCACCGGGTTTGCTATCCATATATTTTGTTTATCTATTCTGCGCATTTCCCCCGGCAATATGATGAAACGTATGTCTTCTATAGGAATTTTAGTTAATTCATAGGCAATAGACGCTGCATCCGATGAGGTTATATTTGTTTCTGCCGCCTTCCAATAATACTTTGCATATAGCCAGTTTACAAAGGGAAAGTTTTTCTGCATTTGGCTAATCATTGCCTTAATAAAGCGCTCTTCCCGTTGGATGCGACCGATCTCGCCATCAAAAGCATCTATATAACGCATATAGGATAAAGCTTTTTCCGCATCAAGTGACTGATATCCTCTGTGCAGCCAAATATCTGAAACGCCGTTTTTGTCATCGTGTGACATGGGCCTTTCTACATACAGTTCAATATTACCGGTTTTATCAATTAAATTTTTGAAGGCATGGTAATCAAATACTGCATATTGACTAATTCTAATGTGCAATAAGTTTTCTACCGCACTTTGTATTTCTTCCCCATTTCCTTCAGAAAAAGATGATTTCAATGTCATATTGTTTTTTTCATCTTTCCCAATCTTGGTGTTTCCCGGAATTGAGATTAGCGTTACCTTTTTAGAATTGCTATCGATAGATGCAATCATGACAAAATCTGCTTGGGCTGTAGATTGAGCATCTGTTCCTACAAGGAGGTAATATACTGGTTTGGGATTATCTTCCCCATGAAAATCGTTCAAAATATAATGAATTCCGCGAAAAATTGCCATAGATAACAAAAATAAAACGGTAACCAGCGCACTTATAAACAGGAAGAGTTTTCCATAGCGAATTTTACTTTTTCTTTTTATGTTCCTCTGTTTCTTCATTTATTTCCCATGTGTTTAATTAAATCATTGCGGCCCAAAAAGGTTAATTCATAGATATACTCTTTTTGGTCCAATAAGTGACGGATTGTTGCGTCATAAGCGGACAAGACGGCTGTATCCAAATTTTTTTGAGCATTTCTTCTGATAATATTTATGCCGGGAAAATCACGACTCGGTTCTATATAATCTGCCAAAAAAATTATTTTATCCAATAGTTCCATTTGAGGACGTCCTGTCGTATGGAAAAAGATGGAATTTTGGATATCTCTGTCTTTTATTCCATAAACAGTTTTTGCCATGATGCTTCCAGCCGGTCCATGCAAAAGGGCACGACTTGAACGCATATATTCATCGACTTGCAGATTTTGTTCATCAATAATACCCTGCATTTCTTCAAGTTTCATTTCTTTTGCACAGTCATGGAGCCAACCGGCTAATTCCGCTTTTTTTGGATTATATCCGTATTTCTCAGCTAGTATATAGGCAGAAGCGGCAACTCCTGCCGAATGAACATACCGCCGTTCAGACAATCTATTTTTTAAGTCTTTCTTTATATCTGTTAGTTTCATTCTTCATCCTTATAAAGATTATGAATATTAATATACTGGATAACCGAATCGGGAATCATATATTTTACAGAACGATTTGAAGCAATCCACTTCCGTAAAATAGTAGATGATATTTCCAATTCAGGTGTACGCAGAAAATGAATTTTTTCGCAGCCTTTTTTCCCAAAATAAGCAACGGCTTGTTTTATCCTTTCTTCAGAACTTGGGCGGCTTGCACAAATAAAGTGACAGGAATCAAGTAATTCCTCATTATACTTCCACGTTGGCATATCAGCGACGGCATCCGTTCCGGCGATGAAATATATATCATATTCACTTCCCCATTCAGCATGTAGCTGCTTAATAGTATCCACCGTATAAGAAAGACCTTTTCGTTCTATTTCTATAGATGAAATAGAAAAGTGAGGATTTTCTTTTATCGCCATCTTTACCATTTCAAAGCGATCTATTTTACTGATATGGTGCATATTTTTGTGAGGAGTGTCACCGGTTGGCACAAATACAACCTGTTCTAAGTTAAATTCTTGCCAGGCTGCTTCTGCAACAATGAGATGTCCTATATGTAACGGGTTAAAAGAACCGCCAAATACACCTATGCGTTTAGCCATAAATACAACATCACTTCCAGAATAATTACACATATCAAAATGAAAAGAAATAGACTTCGTATATGACTGAGTTCAAATTTTCCTTTTGGCGTATACATATAATAATATATCAAGCGCTTTAACTTATAAGTCAAATTCATTTTAACGCATTACCAATAGATTATCTCTATGAATAACGGTATCATATGGTGGCGGAGTGCCCAGTGCATTTCTCATTTCTTTCGTATGAAGGCCTTTGATTTGAGCCAGCTCAACACTTCCATAATGTGAAATTCCTCGTGCAATCTCATGGTTTTCATAAAATAAGGAAACTGCATCCCCCTCGGAGAAGATTCCCTCTATTTTTGTAATACCGATAGCAAGCAAACTGGAACCTTTGTTTAATATAGCTTCACTACAGCCTTTATCAATAAATATTTTTCCTCTCACGTTTGAGCCGATAATGATTTCTCTTCGCTTCATTTGTGGATGGACATTTTCTGCATGAAAAAAAGTACCTATGGATTCCCCAGATATGATACGCTGTAAAATTTCCTTTGCATCACTTTTGGCAATAACCATATCTATACCGGAATGTACACATATTTCTGCTGCAAGCAGTTTAGTATACATTCCACCGGTACCGCGGGCAGAACCGGCGCCACCGGCAACATTGAAAAGCTCCCTGGTAAAATGGGGTACATCATGTATTAAGTGCGCATCTGCAAACTCATGGGGGTCTTTATCATATAGTCCTTCGATATCAGAAAGAAGAATGAGCAGGTCCGCTTCTGCAACACTGGCGACAATAGCGGAAAGGGTATCATTATCTCCTATTTTTATTTCATCTACTGTAACCGCATCATTTTCATTAATGATAGGAATTACACCTAATTCCAGCAATGCGGAAAGCGCTCCTTTCATATGCATATACCGCTTGGTATTTAGTGCATCTCCTTTTGTCATCAGAAGTTGTGCCACGGTTTTACCGTAATCGTGAAAACATTTGCCGTAAAGACCCATTAAAATATTCTGTCCAATTGCAGCACATGCCTGCCTATAAGGAAGATAATCCGGTTTATGTTCAAACCCCAATACCGGCATGCCGATACCGATCGCACCGGAAGATACAAGAATAACATCCATATCTCTATTACTTAAATCAGAAATCTGTCGTGCCAAATGATCAATAAAATAAATATTTACTTTACCATTGGGCTGTGTCAGGGAACTTGTTCCCACCTTAATGACTATTCGTTTTTTCTTTTTAGCTTTTACGATATTCTCAGGGGAGATCATAATGAGATTTTTTGTCCTTCTGCTTGAAAAGAATACAGTTTCTTCCTATAATCTGTACGATTTCACATCCCGATTCTTCCGAAAGGAGTTTTGCTGCCTTACGGATATTTTCGGCAGAATTCTGATTAATTTTAACTTTAATTAATTCTCTGGCAGCCAGTGCTTCGGTTACACTGTTGATTACATTATCCGTAATTCCCTCTTTACCAATTTGAACTACAGCCGAAAAATCTACTGCAGTACCTTTTAAATATTGTTTTTGCTTGCCAGTCAGCATGATTTGCCCTCACTTTCACCCGGTATATCAGAGCATCCTTTCTTGTCTGAAAAAGAAAATTCTACACCATAGAGATTCACGGTATCACCTTCTTGAATACCCTCTTTTTTCAAAAGTTTATCAAGTCCCATAAATTTCCAGGCTCTTTCAAAACGCCGCAAAGATACCGGATTATCAAAATCGGTCATGGCAATCAATTTTTCGACACGTTTCCCCTTTATTGAAAATACTCCCTGATCTTGTTCAATAATAAACTCATTTTTCGGTGATTCATATATAATTGTCGTTTCCGTTGGTGCAAATTCCACAGCAGGTGTTTCCTGTAATATTTTCCAAGCAGCCTCCAAAAGAGGGTTAATTCCTTCTCCGGTTAATGTACAGATAGGAAAAAATTGATAGCCTTCTGCTTCTATTTTCCGGCGGAGTTCCTGCAATATATTGCTTTCTGCAATCAAATCAATTTTATTAGCAGCCACGATTTGTTTTTTTGCTGCAAGAGCAGGACTATATATTTCTAACTCATTATTGATGATATGGAAATCTTTATACGGGTCCCGTCCTTCGCTTCCGGCAGCATCAAGGACATGAATCAGAACCTTGCTTCGTTCTACATGGCGAAGAAACTCATACCCAAGACCAGTGCCTTCACTGGCGCCTTCTATTAATCCCGGAATATCCGCCATTACAAAAGATCTGATTTCATCAAGATTGACGACACCGAGACTGGGTGTCAAAGTCGTGAAGTGGTAAGCCGCTACTTCCGGCCGGGCGCCGGAGACCTTTCTGATCAAGCTTGACTTGCCTACGCTGGGAAATCCAAGTAATCCTACATCCGCAAGTACTTTTAATTCCAGGCGGATCTCTTTCTCTTCACCAGGTTCTCCTTTTTCTGCATAAGCAGGAGCTCGTACAGCACTGGTTGCAAAATGGGAATTTCCACGTCCGCCATTCCCTCCCTTAGCGATGAGAACTTCTTGTTTGTCATGTGTTATATCTGCCAAAAGTTCATTTGTGCTTTGGTCATATACCATTGTTCCCAGCGGTACGTCAATAAAAATATCATCTCCGCTTTTGCCGAACATTTCTTTGGCACCGCCATTCTCACCTTTTGCAGCGGCGAATTTTCGTTTACGCCGGAAATTCATAAGCGTATTCAATTCAGGAGTTGCTCTTATAAAAACGGATCCGCCTTTACCGCCGTCGCCACCGCTTGGTCCCCCGCGGGGAACATATTTCTCTCTTCGGAAAGAAACCATACCATCTCCGCCGGCACCGGAAATTACAATAATTTTCGCCTTGTCTATAAACATAAGTACCTCATTGTTATATAATTGATTACTTTTATTATACCCGAAAAATACTTTATCTGTCATATTTTCAGGATTCCTTATGAAGATAAAAGCTGTAAACGAAATTTATTACTATGATTTCGCTCGCAGCTTCCAGTTTATTGAGATAAAACTTCTATTGCTTTTTTAAGAACGTTGTCATCTTCTTGCTTAAAAACATGTCCGGTCTGCTTTATGGCAATATCAGGGGTGATGCCTGTTTTATCAATAATCCGCCCGGCAGCTGTGCGATATTCTGCAATAGAAATTTTCAACGCTGACTTATTTCCATTTTGGATAACGGATTGTACGGTTCCTTTGCCATAACTCGTTTCACCAATGATAATTCCTTCTTTTTTATCTTGCACTGCGCCAGCCAAGATTTCAGAGGCACTGGCACTGTTTCTATCAATCAAAATTACCATCGGTAGCGGAGTTTCTATACCTGTGATATCAAAGGTTCTGTCATCGCCATTTCTGGTGTGGTAGCTGAGAACTCTGCCCTTGGTTAATATCTGATTCATGATGGATATCACCGTATCAACCAATCCACCCGGATTCATCCGAAGATCGATAATTAACCGATCAGCTCCCTGCGCCCTTATGCTTGCCAATTGCTTTTCAAATTCTTCATCTGTATGTTTTGCAAATGAAAAGATATGAATATAGCCTATGTTTTTATCTATAAGACGGCTTTGCACTGTTGGCATGGAAACATTTGAGCGTTCAACCCAAAATAATTTTTCTTCATTTTCACGTTCAACCAGAAGGGATACTCTCGTTCCCGCTTCTCCGCGGACCCGGTCAGAAACTTCCGATAAACTTAGTGCTGAAACATCTTCATTATTTACCCGCTTAATAATATCTCCGGACTGTAAACCATTTTTTTCCGCACTGCTACCGGGAAACACAGAAATAATCCGGGTAACATTTTTCTGATCGGCACCTATAACTACACCGATTCCACCATATTCACCACTGGTAGATTGCATGAAACTTTCATATTTATCCCCGCTAAGAATCATTGAATGAGGATCATCCAGAGCGGAAACCATCCCGTTTGAAGCTCCTTCAAAAAGCACGTCATCAGTTACTTCATGAAAATAATTTTCTTTAACAGCCTGATATGTAAATAGAAATTTCATCAATGAAGAAGGAGAGTCTGTAAACATGTACAAGCTGCCCAAAACAAGCAATATAGCGGTGAGTATGACAGATCCAAGCCAAAACAGAATCTTATTCATATTTCTCAAAACAAACTTGAGCATTATAAATAACCCATGGGATCAACTGCCTCACCATTTTGACGAACCTCAAAATGGCAATGAGGCCCTGTGGAATAGCCTGTGGATCCGGCATAAGCGATAATCTGCCCTTGTGAAACTGTTTCACCGACAGATACGGTTAATGAACTATTATGCCCATACAAGCTCTGCAATCCATTTCCATGATCAATAATAACCGCATTACCATATCCACCATACCATTCTGCCGCTATGACCGTACCACCATCTGCTGCATGGATTGGTGTTCCATAATCTACACCGATATCAATTCCGGCATGGTAAATAGTTGTTCCGAAAATAGGATGCGTCCTATATCCGAATGGTGAGGTAATCGGACCATTACAAGGCCAGATAAAGACGCCCGTTCCATGTACAACAGGAGTATCTATACCACCGGATTGCTGCTGCCTGATTCTGTTTTGAATCATTTCACGGACATTATTACTTTCAGCAATCAAATCTGCCTCCATTTGTGCTGCAGCTTCTTTTTCACTTCTTGCCTCATCCATGATTTTTTGCTGCTGTGCTTTTTTTGCAACAACTTCATCTTGAGCCTTTTGTGCTTCCGCCGCCAATGCATCCAAACGGGCTTTCTGTTCTTCAAGTGCAGCTTTTTTCGCTTCGATTACTGCTTTTTGTTTCTGTATTTCGATAATAAGGTTAAAATCCGAATGAATGATCCGTTTTAAAAGTTCAAGTCTGTTCGCAAAATCACTGAAACTTTTTGCCCCGGTAATTACCTCAAGGTAACTTAATTGTCCATACATATAGATAGACCGTACACGCTTATTTAGAATTTCCTGGCGCTGTTTCAGGTAAGCTTCCGCTTTTTTAATCTCTGCTTCCGTTTGTTTTATCTGTAAATTGACGGCTGACTGTTCTGCCTGAATGGCTTTGAGTTTTCGATTTGCTTCATCCAATTCTATTTGTATAGTACGAAGTTTCCCTGCTATTTCATTGATGACCTCCTGCCAGCTTTGCTGCTTGGCACGAGATTCATCTATTTGATCTTGTAAATTCTGGAGTTTGTCATTCAACTCATCAGCAGCAACAGGCGTGACAGCTCCAAAAAGTATTGCAGAAATTAAAGCTGCCGACATACAACGATTATATTTCATGTTTTAGACCTTCATATATTTACGCAACGAAATCGCACTTCCTGATCCGCCTATCAGAATTCCGGCGGCCATCAGAATAAGTACAACATACATCATAAATGGCCATAGTGATATTAAAGGAATAAAGACTAAACCTGCTTCAGCAATTTCATCCAATATGACATTATATCCGAGCCACAAAATAAGTGAAGCGATACTTGAACCGATAAAACCGATAATCATTCCTTCAAAAAGGAACGGCCAACGAATAAACCCATTTGTTGCCCCCACATATTTCATAATTTGTATTTCACGACGCCGCGCGAAAACTGTTAAACGAATCGTATTGGAAATAATAAATAACTCTGCCCCGGCAAGAAATAAAATAAGCATAATCCCGCTTATACGGATAATTTGTGCAATTTTGTAAAGTTGGTCAATGATATCTTGTCCATATTGGACTGCATCAACCGATGAATAAGTTTTAGCGATATCTACTGCCGCTTTTAATTCATCTGGAGAATAAAAGGATACCTGGTAAGAGGCGGGAAGCGGATTCCCGTTGATAGAATCCAGCAAAGCGGACTGATTTCCCATGCGCTCTTTAAAATCTGCCATGGCCTGATCTTTATTCGTAAAACTGATTTCTTTTATGCCGGGAAGTTTTTTGAGATGGGCGCCGACATCCATAACCTGTTCTGTCCGGAGGCCTTCTTTTAAATAGACAGTCATTTCTACCTGATTTTCAAGGTAGGATGCCATGTGGTTGATATTTAACACTACGCAAAGAAAACCGCCCAGTATGAACATAGATACAGTTACGGTAAGTACAGAGGCAATCGCCATGAATTGATTGCGAAACAACGACTTGAAAGCTTCACTCCAAAAATATCTTAAAGAACTAAACATGGAGATCATAACCTCCTTTTTTTACGTCACTTATTATATGTCCTTCTTCTATGCTGACAACGCGTTTATGCATGGAATTAACCAGCTCTTTATTGTGCGTAACCATGATAATAGTTGTCCCCATATGGTTAATCTCATTAAAAAGCTTCATAATATCCTCAGAAGTTACAGGGTCAAGATTCCCCGTAGGTTCATCGGCAATTAAAAGTACGGGTTGATTGACAAGAGCTCTTGCAATGGCGACTCGCTGCTGCTCTCCGCCGGACAGTTTGGTGGGCAGTTCATTTGCTCGGCCTTTAAGACCGACCAGATCAAGTACACGATTTACCTTTTCACGGATCTCCGCACTTTTAGCTCCGGTAACCCGCAAAACAAAAGCAATATTTTCAAAAACAGTTTTTTCCGTTAAGAGTCGGAAATCCTGGAAAACAATTCCCAAAGTACGACGATAATAAGGGACTTTACTTTGTTTTAAGTCATTGATTTTTAATCCATTAACAAACACTGTACCTTGTTCCGGAACAAGTTCGTGAGTAATAATTCGAACAAAAGTAGATTTCCCTGCACCGCTTGGTCCAACAACAAAAACAAATTCACCTTTACCGATTTGTATATTTATATCACAAAGCGCCGTATGTCTGGCATCATATTGCAAGGATACATTTTCAAAAGTAATCATTCTTATTTCCTCTCTAAGAGACGAATAGCTTCTTCTTCAATATGTTTAACAGTAAGTCCATATTTTTCAAGAAGGTCTTCTGCTTTTCCTGATTCACCGAAAGTATCTTCGGTACCAACCATTCCCATTGGAACCGGATTATTTTTGCAAACCACTTCCGCCACTGCGCTTCCTAATCCCCCCATAATTGTATGCTCTTCACAAGTAAGGATTGCACCGGTATCTTTCGCGGCTTTTATGATTGTTTTGACATCAATCGGCTTAATAGAGCTTAAATTAATTACACGGGCTGATACCCCTTTTCCTTCTAAACTTTCAGCAGCACGAAGTGCCTTAGACACCATAATCCCACAAGCAACGATAGCCACATCATGTCCGTCTTTCAGTACAACACTCTTTCCGGGAGAAAAAATTACCTTTGGATCCATGATATCATCACATTTGGCTCTTCCCATACGGATATATACCGGCCCATTATAGTCCGCTGCCCATCTTACAGCCGCTTCTGTTTCTGCGGCATCGGCCGGAACTATAACTGTCATATTGGGCAATGCACGCATCAGCGCTATATCTTCTAACATCTGATGTGTAGCGCCATCTTCACCCACCGTTAATCCGGCATGGGTTACAGCTATTTTTACATTTAAATTCGGATAACATATGGAATTTCTAATTTGTTCGTAGGCTCTGCCTGCACCGAATACGGCAAAGGTGGAAGCAAACGGAACCTTTCCTGTCGTTGCCAGGCCTGCAGCGATACCAATCATATTTTCTTCGGCAATACCTGTATCAAAAAATCTATCAGGAAATTTTTTTGCAAATATGGATGTTTTTGTAGACTCTGATAAATCCGCATCTAAAACTACGATATCAGGATGAGTGCTTCCTAATCTTTTTAAAGTTTCACCATATGCATCACGTGTCGCTTTACCCATTATTCCGCCTCCAGCATTTTCACAAAACGCTCACATTCTTCACTTGAAGGTGCTTTTCCATGCCAGGATGCTTTCCCTTCTATTTCGGGAATCCCCTTTCCTTTAACTGTTTTCATAATAATCATTGTGGGTTTTCCTTTAATATTTCTTGCTTCTTCAATTGCGTTATGGAGCTCAGCCATATTATGCCCGTTCACAGTAATAACATGCCATCCAAAAGCACTGAATTTCTTATCAATGGGAAGTGATGACATTACATCCGTGATAGCTCCATCAATCTGTAATCCATTATTATCGATAAAAGCGGTCAGCTGATCTAATTTGTAATGAGCCGCATACATCGCCGCCTCCCAAATTTGCCCCTCTTCAAGCTCACCATCTCCCAATATAGTATAAACACGCCAATCCGCATGATCCATTTTGGCAGCCAGTGCCATTCCGCAAGCAGCGCTAAATCCCTGTCCCAGTGATCCGGTTGTCATATCCACACCAGGGGTATGTTTCATATCGGGGTGTCCCTGCAGCATATGATTAATCTGCCGCAAAAAATCCAGTTCTTCTTTAGAAAAATATCCTTTCTCAGCTAAAACAGCATACAATGCAGGAGCACCATGTCCTTTGGATATGACCAGACGGTCTCGATTTTCCATCTTGGGATTTGCCGGATTGATATTCATCTCATGAAAAAAAAGTAATGTCAGTAGATCCGCAATAGAAAGAGAGCCGCCGGTATGCCCAGAATTTGCCTTTGTAATGGACTTTAAAATGTCGATTCTGATATTTTTTGCTTTTTCATTAAGAAACTTTATTTCTTCCATGGTTAGTTGATTCATCATTTACCCCCTTGGTTGAGCAACTTCTTCTAAGATTTTTATTGTTTCGCATGCTTTATTTCTGAGCATATCTACAGCTTCCCAATTATAGGCCGCTTTGGGCAAAGCTAATAATTGGGAAGATTTTACGCACAACTTGTCTTCATCAAAATCATCTAATCCAAATATTGCTTTTTCATTGACTGCCTGCAGGAAACTATCTATTTTAGGATCATAGGAAATACCAATAAAAGGAACATGCATTAAAGCCGCAAAAATCAAGGCATGAAGCCTTATTCCAATAAGAAGATCCAAATTCCCGATAAGGGACATTAACTCCTCCGTTCCATATGAATGGGAAAGGATGAACGTGTGTGGGATTTTATCACAGAATTCTTTTGCTGTTTTGTAATCTTCCGGAAACTGCATGGGAATGAAGACAAAATTATATTCTTCTTTCCCGTTTATTTTGATAATGTAGTTTTTTAGTTGCTCCGTCCATACTTCAGTATTCATCCACCGCCGAATGGAAATGCCTATCAATTTTTTATTCGTGGGAATATGATTCTTTCTTAAAATCTCTCTTCCTATATCATGCGGTACCGGAGATAGGGATAAGACTGCATCCGCAGTGTAATAAATCCTGTTTTTTACACCAAGTTGTTCCAAAAAAAATTTTGACTCACTATCACGGACGGTTATAGCATCAACATGGTTCATTACTGTACGCAAAATCCATCGTCCCCAATGATATCTGACCGGTCCTATTCCTTGGGAGTAAAGAAATACTTTCTTTCGGAAAAATATTCCCATCCCTATAATACTCAGGTAATACATCATGCTTTTCCAGCTTGTCACATCCTGAAGCAGGCTTCCGCCGCCGCTGATTAACAAATCGGATTGATAAACACTTTTCAAAATCGAATATCCGTCAAAGCGGGATACCGCATGAACGCGAAATGTATTCTCTGTACGTCTGGGATCACCGGATATAACAGTGATTCGCATACGTTTTGGATCATAATGCAATGCACGAAGAACAGCAAACAACATAGCCTCATCTCCGGCATTGCTAAATCCATAGTATCCGGAAATTACGATATTATTCTTTTCCATAACGTTCTCCGAAAAACTCGGTTATATGTGTCAGAATAATGAGTCCGGCTAACACGATAATCATTACTGCTGTTCCTGCGACTAATCCATCAATACCTCTAATTAGACTTAAGATAAAAGGACTTCTCATATGAGCAAATGTTTCAACCATGGATCCCTGTCCGATCGTTATCGCAATAACTAAAAAATAATGTAAAATTTGTGGCCACCGATGATAAAGTGCAGCCAATGATGCTAAAATGGCTGGATGCCCGAACAGGAATTCCTTTTCCCGTGGGCGGGCATACATAATATCTTCAAGAAAACGTCTTAATGAAATTTCAAACGAAGGTACAGGTGCCCCATTATTTCCGCTGCGCCCGATAAATATAAATCCGATAATCCCCAATAGGCTGATAAGTGCCAATACGCCTAATTTAATGTCAATTTGGCAAAATTTCTTTACAAAACCGATGAAATCTTTATCAGTTACAACTACTTTGCCAAAAAACGGGAATCTTTGAATATAAATAAGAGAAACACAAATAAGAGGCAGTATAAAAGTTAACTTAACGCCCCTAAAGATATTCATCTCCAAAAAGAATCGGATATCACTTAAGATCCCGCTGATATAAATTGCTCCGATTAAGGATAATATTCCGCATCCCCAAAGCAGCAATACAGCTTCAATAAATAAATGTCCCCATCCGATATTTTTAAAAGCACTTTGTTTTTTCTGCACGCAATAATCCATAAATAAAGACATCACGATAACAGGTGTACCAACCGCACATCCCAATGCAAGAGCTTGCCGAAGAATGGCCTCATAACCAGTCCAATATAAGGTCTGCGTGAATAGGAATACTATGACTTCTATAGGCCATGCATACTTAACTAAAAAAGGTACAATTAAAAGAATTGCTACCACGCAAAGAGAGGCTGCTCCAGCTATAGATGCAGCTCGGAGTATCCGTGATGGGAAATAAGGCTCCATCACGGAAGCTTTTCCGATATTGAACCCATGTTTTTCCAACCGGTTTGTCACATCGTGTATATATCGCGCATTTGTCTCTGATAAAGTTTCTCCATTGGCAGCAAACTTATATGAAGGGAATAAATTCATCCGGACATTACGTTCTATGGTACTGACATAGAAACGTGATGCGGCTTCTTTAGGATCCAGTTTAATCAATTCATCTTTAGACATCGCATATAAACGAACAGTATTATAGCCGTCTTTATTGGACAATGTTAAAGTTCCGTCCTGCCGTTCAAACCCGAGTTGGTTTTGTGCTTCAATTAAAACGACAGGTAAATGGCGCTCTTTGAGTCCGTCCAACAAATATTCCAATTGTGCCGGGTACCCAAGTGCTTCTTTTCCTTGGAAAAGTATGGCACTAATTTTTCCCGATGAATCAACCACACTGAAAAATTGATCTATGTCCTCACGAGTTGCATGTGGAACATTCATCGGCCGAAGAACTATGTATAATCCGGTTTGTTCCACCTTTTTTACAGTAGTCTTAAATATACCAAGCGGCATATTTAAAAAGCGTTCATAGTTGGCATTTATTTCAAGCAATTCTTCGTTGTTTAAATGAATAATATGAAAATCATCTTTTCTTAAAAGACGTTTCAATTGCCCTTTGAGTTCGTCAAAATATTCTATACCCTCAGAAGTATTCGTAGATGCAATATAAATACGATTTCCACGAATAAGCGGATTAGACATATGCGATATAAGCTCTGAGCCATGATATACTGCAATATATCCATGATCCGCAAGTTTTTTCGGCGTTTCATCATATACAGCCAATGATGTAATGCCACTTCTTTTATACAGGGAAAAGAGCTCGTCTGCAGATGTACTTTCGACAGACGCGCTTTCTAAAATGTTGTTATAATCATAAACCATTTCAACAGTAGTCGCATGAGCTTCTACATTGTATCGCTGCCATGAAATGTATCCCGCCGCTATTACCCCGAGAAGTATTATTGCGGCCAATATCTTAAATATATTATGCGGATAAGTTTTTATCATAATCAATCCTTCAAATTAATCGGGGATAAGGACTACGCATTATTAAACTTCTTATGCTTCAAGAATCCCTCAATGAATGGGTTTAATCCTCCATCCATAACTGATTGAATGTTTCCCGTTTCGATACCGGTACGATTATCCTTCACCAATGTATACGGCTGGAATACATAAGAACGTATTTGACTTCCCCATTCAATGGCCTGCTGTTCACCTTCAATCCCCTTTTTTACCTGTTCGCGTTTCTGCATTTCCAGTTCAAACAATTTTGCTTTCAGCAAACGCAGGCACTGTTCTTTATTTTGAAACTGGGAACGTTCATTTTGACAGGCTGCAACAATTCCCGTGGGAATATGTGTCATTCGCACTGCAGAACTTGTTTTATTGATATGCTGACCGCCTGCACCGCTTGCACGATAGTAATCAACACGTACATCAGCCATATTCAAATCAATTTCTATATCGTCACCAATTTCAGGCATTACATCAACCGCAGAAAAAGAGGTATGCCTCCGCTTTGCCGCGTCAAAAGGAGAAATACGAACTAAGCGGTGAACGCCTTTCTCGGATTTCAATAAACCATAGGCAAATTTCCCGCGAACCATATACTCTGCACTTTTGACACCCGCTTCATCTCCGGGAAGCATGTTCAATTCTTCCAGCATAAACCCCTCCGACTCTGCCCATTTAATGTACATGCGGATCAGCATTTCAGTCCAGTCCTGTGCTTCCGTGCCGCCTGCCCCGGCATGAAAAGTAATAATTGCATCATTGGCATCGTACTCATCGTTTAGGAGCAGTTCTATTTCCTTCTTGTCTAATATATCTTTTAGCTCATGGATCTCTTCTTCCAGTTCACCTTCCATGTCCTGGTCATTTTCTTCAATGGCCATATCGAGCAATTCTTTTATGCTCTCTGCACGTGCAAAAAGGCGGGTATACGTGTCATAAGCAGCTTTTGCTTCAGTAGCTTTTTGAGATATTTCTTTCGCATGGTCTCCGTTTTCCCAAAAAGACGGATCACTCATTTCTACATCATAACTTCTGATTTTCTCCTCTAATTGAGGTAAGTCAAAGTGAATCCCTTATTTCTTTTTCATGTTCAAGCAGTTCTGTCAGTGTTTTTTTCAAATCTTCCAACATCTGTTAATCATCTCGCTTTCGGGTTTATCTATTAAAAATTATCATTTATCATTTTCGCTCACTTCAGAATTATTCACAGAAGAATCAATTCTTTCTTTTTTAGAAGGAGCATCATTTTCCGGACTCGGTGTAAATTGGATTTGAATATGATAGAGATATAAAATGATTGTTTCAATCATAGACTGCTGCATTTCACTAAAAATATTAAATGCTTCTACCTTATATTCAACAATCGGATTTCGCTGCCCATATGAACGAAGTCCAATTCCTTCTTTCAACATATCCATATCATCCAAGTGTTCCATCCACTTGGAATCAACAACCTTAAGCATGACAGCCTTTTCCAATTCACGCATCATGGAAGATCCAATGGATTTTTCCCTTGCTTCATAGGTTTCATGCGCGATATCCATGAGTTTTCGCCCAATTTCTTCGCGGCTCATATTCTCAATTTCATCAAGTTTAACTTCACCGGGGGCAAGAAAATACTTTTCATAATATTTTATCAGTGCATCAAAATCCCATTCTTCCGGATAAAGCTTTGGATTTGCATATGTTTCCAGTCCATGGTTGATAAGCATGTCTACCATATTTAAAATTTGGTCTTTCATATTCTGGCCTTCAAGGATTTTGCGACGTTGTTCATAAACAACTTTACGCTGCTGATTCATAACATCATCATATTCAAGCACATATTTTCGGATATCAAAGTTCCTTTCCTCTACCCGCTTCTGGGCTTTCTGAATAGCGCTTGAAACCATACTGCTTCTGATTTCCTCATCCTCTTCCAGTCCCATTTTTTCCATGAACTTCTTGATGTTATCTCCACCAAAGATACGGAGCAAGTCATCCTCAAGTGACAAGAAAAATTGACTGGAACCGGGGTCTCCCTGGCGGCCGGCACGTCCGCGCAGCTGATTGTCAATCCTTCGGCTTTCGTGACGTTCTGTACCGATGATTGCTAAACCTCCCAGCTCGGATACTCCTTCACCTAAAACAATATCAGTTCCCCTACCGGCCATGTTGGTGGCAATAGTAACTTGGCCTTTTTGCCCGGCCTGTGCTACAATTTGTGCTTCTAATTCATGATATTTCGCATTTAATACATTATGGACAATACCAGCCTCTTTCAGCATATGACTCAGTTGTTCCGACTGCTCAATAGACGTTGTACCGATAAGCATTGGCTGCCCGGTAGCGTGGCGCCTTTCAATTTCACGAACAACTGCCCTGTACTTGCCACGTTTCGTCTTAAAAATAACATCAGGCAGATCTTTTCGTTGGACAGGTCTATTGGTAGGAACTTGGAAAACTTCAAGTCCGTAGATTTTAATAAATTCCTGTTCTTCTGTTTTCGCCGTTCCAGTCATGCCTGCCAGTTTATCATACATTCTGAAATAGTTTTGAAATGTGATCGTTGCTAAGGTTTGGCTTTCACGTTGTACTTGTAATCCTTCTTTTGCTTCTATAGCTTGATGTAGTCCGTCGGAGTACCGGCGGCCATACATTAATCGTCCTGTAAACTCATCAACGATAACAACTTCTCCATCTTTAACGACATAATCACGGTCGCGCTCCATCATGGCCTGTGCGCGCAGTGCTTGTACAAAAAGATGGTTCAGTTCCAGATTATCTGTATCATAAAGGTTATCGACCTTAAGCATTTTTTCCATTTTTGACACACCGGCTTCAGTCGGTGCAACAGTTTTCTGTTTTTCATCAATGGTATAATCCTCTCCTAATTTAAGTTGAGGAACTAATTTAGACATCACATAATAATTATCTGTAGATTTCTGGCCCGGGCCAGAAATAATAAGCGGCGTACGTGCCTCATCAATGAGAATACTATCTACTTCGTCAATTAAGCAATAATGGAGAGGCCGCTGTACCATTTGATCCAAACTGCTTACCATGTTGTCACGTAAATAATCAAACCCGAATTCATTGTTTGTCCCATAAGTAATATCTGAATTATAAGCAATTTTTCGTTGTTCAAAATCCAAATCATGTACAATAAGGCCAACCGATAATCCTAAGAATTTATATACTTGCCCCATCCATTCACTATCACGCTTAGCCAAGTAGTCATTGACAGTAATAACATGAGCCCCTTTGCCCTCTAATGCATTCAAATATACCGGTGCCGTAGCGACGAGAGTCTTGCCTTCTCCCGTACCCATTTCTGCAATGTTGCCACGGTGCAGAATAATACCGCCGATAAGCTGGACATCGAACTGCCTCATTCCTAACACACGGCGGGAAGCTTCTCTTATGACAGCAAATGCATCTGGCAGAATATCATCCAAAGTCTCACCTTTTGCAAGTCGTGCCTTAAACTCATTAGTCTTATTTGCCAAAGAAGAATCACTCAGTTTCTTCAATGCTGATTCCTGCGGGTTGATTTTTTCTTCCACAAGCTGCCGCATTTTCTTTATATCACGTTCATTGGAACCGTTAAATAAACGGTCAAAAAACTTATTGAACATTAAAATACTCCTTATCTTACCAGCAAAAACAATTTTCATTTACACGAATATCTAGTATATTTTAGCAAAACATAGACATATAGTCAAAAAAGAGCGGATAAAACCGCCCTTTTTCAATCACTTCATTTAATTCTTATTTTGCAGCATCAATTAAACCGTATTTTCCGTCATCTCTGCGATAAACGACAGCCATCGCTTCTGTTTCAGAATTAAAAAACATAAAGAAATTGTGCCCCAATAAATTCATTTGTAAAATAGCTTCTTCCGGAGACATTGGGTTAATAGTAAAACGCTTTTGTCTGACAATCTCAAATTCACTCTCGCCTGGTACGGATTCTTTCTCACTGACAAACTGTTTGTTTAGAACATTAGATTCTTTAAAACGTTTGGCCAAACGGGTTTTATATTTGTGAATCTGACGTTCGACCTTGTCAAAAACCAAATCAATAGACTTATACATATCATCAGATTTTTCAACACCACGAAGAATAACACCATCCACAAATGCAGTTACTTCACAGGTTTTAGTCATGTTTGAAATTCTAAGGAGTACATTGATTTTAATCGGTTTATCAAAATATCTTTGTATCTTTCCAGTGTGTTTTTCTACATAAGTACGTAAAGCTTCTCAAAATAATACAGATTAGCTAAATCCTTCACATTTGCCTCCTCTTACA
>OMGB01000277.1_pt1 | contig 21155 bp, 20 predicted proteins | sample 1645791 | NCBI WGS metagenome assembly OMGB01 (sample SAMEA103958120, study PRJEB25191) | human gut metagenome | biome: human-associated habitat [ENVO:00009003]; feature: intestine environment [ENVO:2100002]; material: feces | place: Germany | collected 2013/2015 | reverse complement strand
CCGGCTTCTCTGGCCCAGCGGGTCAGGTGCTTGTCGATCAGGCCGGTAAGCTCCTCCGCACCGGGGCAGGCGATGAGACGCATATCGGCCACGCTGGGCTGCTCAAAGAACGACTTCGGGGAAATTTCAATAGACATAGTCATAACTCCTTATTGCTGTTTACGATCCGTATCATGCACACAAGAGCGCATATCTAGTTTTATTTTATCACATTTCGTCGATTCTGCCATATCAATTTGTTTCATGTCAGGATTTTCTGCGCCTTGCACAGCTGTTTTTCTTTTTTCTCAAAGAGAATGTGTGTTTTCGACAAAAAGACAGTCAATTCCCTGCCATTTCGCAAATTTCGGCTGATTTTCACGGAAAAGTAGGACTTTTTCTTTGTCCAAATCACCTCCCGGGAGAGCCCTTCCCGGAGAGGAAAATGCCGTGTGTCGGACAGCAGAGATGCTTCTGTTTTCGCTCCTTCACCCTCCCCCGGCAGAGCCGCAAAAACAAAGGCATCTGCAACAAATTCGCTGATCTTCTGAAGCTCAGAAGCGATCGTTGCAGATGCCTTCTTATTTTACATAACAGCGATAGGTATTTTGTGTTCCGCTTACAGGGCAGCGACCGCAGCCTTCAGGGCATCCACGCGGTCGGTGTTCTCCCACTTCACGCCCAGATCCTCGCGGCCCATGTGGCCGTAGGCGGCCAGCTGGCGGTAGATGGGCTTGCGCAGATCCAGCTCGCGGATGATGGCGGCGGGGGTCAGGTCAAACACCTTCTCCACAGCCTGCTCGATCTTCTCGTCTGCCACAGTGCCGGTGCCGAAGGTATCCACCATGATGGACACGGGCTTTGCCACACCGATGGCGTAGGCCACCTGCACCTCGCACTGCTTTGCCAGACCCGCAGCCACGATGTTCTTTGCCACCCAGCGGGTAGCGTAGGCTGCGCTGCGGTCCACCTTGCTGGGGTCCTTGCCGGAGAAGGCACCGCCGCCGTGACGGGCATAGCCGCCGTAGGTGTCCACGATGATCTTACGGCCGGTCAGGCCGGTATCGCCCTGCGGGCCGCCCACAACAAAGCGGCCGGTGGGGTTGATGTAGTACTTGGTGTTCTCGTCCAGCAGCTCGGCGGGGATGGTGGCCTTGATGACCTTTTCCATCACGTCTGCCCGCAGCTGCTCCATGCTCACGCTCTCGCTGTGCTGGCTGGAGATGACCACGGCATCCACGCGCACGGGCTTGTTGTTCTCGTCGTACTCCACGGTCACCTGGCTCTTGCCGTCCGGGCGCAGGTAGTCCATCTCGCCGCTCTTGCGCACTTCGGTCAGGCGCTTTGCCAGCTTGTGGGCAAGGCTGATAGGCATGGGCATCAGCTCGGGGGTCTCGTCGCAGGCATAACCGAACATCATGCCCTGATCGCCTGCACCGCCCACCTGATCGTTGGTGCCCAGTGCAATATCGGGGCTCTGGCCGTCAATGTTGGAGATGACGGCGCAGGTGTCGGCGTCAAAGCCGAACTTTGCGCGGGTGTAGCCGATATCTGCCACCACCTCGCGGACGACCTTCTGGAAGTCCACATAGCAGCTGGTGGTGATCTCGCCCATGATGTGCACAAGGCCGGTGGATGCGCAGGTCTCGCAGGCCACGCGGGCATCAGGGTCGTGGGTCAGGATCTCGTCAAGGATCGCATCAGAGATCTGGTCGCAGATCTTGTCGGGATGTCCCTCGGTGACGGACTCCGAAGTAAACAGGTGTCTAGCCATTTTTTTGCCTCCTAAATGTTGCAGTTGCGTGTATTTACCATTCCATCAAGTTTGTTCTGAAAAATAAAAGCGCTCAGAGCCGAAAGCTCTGAGCGTTGCACTCTTATCTCTCGGTTTCCCGCAGGATTTGGCACCTTACGCTCTCGCGCAGGTTGTCGGGCTTCACAGGGCCTGTCCCCTCAGCCGCTCTTGATAAGTCGGTATTCAATTGGTACGCTCCATATTCTATCATTGCAGCGTCAGATTGTCAAGATAAGTCTCACTTATTTTAGACATTCCTTTTAAATTGATGGAGCATTTCCCTGCTCCGGTGCGGCATGGCCGTCCCGGGCGGCGTGGAAAGCGCGCTTTTCCGCGTACATCCGCTGATCCAGCTCCACCAGAAACTTTTCCACGCTGCCGCCCTCGTACTTTGCCACGCCGGTGGAGAAGGACAGCTGAAAGCTGCCCGCCGGAGCGGTTTCGTTATAGTGCTGCACCCGCCGCTCGATGGCGGCGCAGGTCTTATCCAAAAGCTCCTCCGAGCCATGACGGATCAGCACCATGAACTCGTCGCCGCTCATGCGGATGGCTACCGAGTTTGCTGCCAGCGCCCCGGACAGGATGTGCCCGATCTCCTGAATGGCGCGGTCGCCCTCGGCGTGACCGTAGGTGTCGTTGATCTCCTTGAAGCAGTTCACGTCCATCATGATGCCGTAAACATCCTTCTCCTGCGTGGCGTGGATGCGGTCCAGACAGTAGTTCATGTACTTGCGCCCAAACAGGCCGGACAGCTCGTCGGTATAGCCGCGCAGGCTGCGGGTCTGACTGTCCACAAGCACAAAAGCGATGGCTACTGACAGCCAGCCAAAGGCCATGCCGTAGAATGCGCCCTGCAGCAGCGTGCCCACCGCACAGGTGACCACGAAGTAGTACACCGGAAAAATTCCACCGTAATGCCATCGCGCTTGGCCTTATGCACCTGCCACACGCTCTCGGCGTAATAGCCAAACAGCAGCAGATACAGCAAAATGTTCAGCGGACCCCGATGGTAAACGTTGTCCGCCGAAATGGAAAAGATCCACCCTGTGCCAAAAAGGTTTGCCACCAGCAGCACCAAAAGCGCCAGCAGCGGCGCGCCCAGCAGAAAGTGTCTTCTGCGCAGGCGTCCAATGCTGCGGTAAACCCGGAAGTCCACATACAAACACCACGCATAGCCCACACACACGGTAGCGCCGGTGCAGACGGTGTTGGTCAGGTACAGCCAGAACCGGCTTACCGCGCCGGGCACGCCGTCCAGCAAAAAGCTGATCGTCTCTGTTGCCTGTGCCAGCAGCGTCACCACCAGAATCCGGCAGAACAGCGCTGTTCCCACGCTGTTTTTGCTCTCGCCGCGCACCCGCAGCAAAAGCAGAAAGCTTACCAGCACCGCCCCTGTGCCATTGGCCACAAGGATCTCGGGTATATTCATTGCGTTTCCTCCTCTGCCCGCCTTACCCCATAAAGCGGGCAGCCTCCTGTTTTATACAGTATCTATCTTATTATACACCCTGCTGCACCCTGCTTGCAAGGCTTGGACGCAAAAAAGGCCGCTGCACGGCAATTTGTGCAGCAGCCCTTGGGAAATCATCCTTTGCAGTTCAGCCAAGCCCAGAGGCTTTGCCGAAATACTTTTTTGCAGAAAACTTAATAGCCCTTTGCCTGCTCGCCGTTCAAAATCTTGACAGCGCGGGAGGTGCCCAGACGGTCAGCGCCCAGTGCAAGGAAAGTCTCCATATCCTCCACGGTGGAAATGCCGCCGGCAGCCTTGACCTTGCAGCGGCCACGCACGCCCTTGACCATCAGCTCCACATCGTGGAAGTTGGCGCCTGCGGTGGAAAAGCCGGTGCTGGTCTTGATGTAGTCGGCACCGGCCTCGCAGACGATGTCGCACATCTTTTCCTTCTCTTCCTCGGTCAGCAGGCAGGTCTCAATGATGACCTTCAAAATCTTATCGCCCACAGCCTGCTTCACGGCACGGATATCCTCGCGGACAGCATCGTACTCCTTGTTCTTCAGGCGGCCGATGTTGATGACCATATCCACCTCGGCTGCGCCGTTGGCGATGGCAGTCTTGGCTTCAAAGGCTTTGCTGGCGGTATCCATGGCACCCAGAGGGAAGCCCACCACGCAGCACACGGGGATGCGGCCTGCCATATACTCCACAGCCTGCTTGACGTAGCAGGTGTTGATGCAGACGGATGCGGTGTGGTTTGCAATGGCTTCGTCACACAGCTGCTGGATCTGGGGCCAGGTAGCCTCCGGTTTCAGCAGGGTATGATCGACATGGGACAGGATCTCTTCGCGATTCATTCTCGTTCCTCCGTTGTTTTACTTGCTGGCACGGCGCACCTTTGCCATGCCCACAGCGCTCAGTGCGATCGCAGTCACCGATGCTGTTGCACCAATGATGCCCAGCACCAGACCGGAAACCAGGAATGCGAACCCTTTCAGACCACGTTTCATAATACCGTACCTCCTAAGATGATTTGATTTGAAAACCTTCTCCGGCGCCACCGGGGAGGGTCTTGCTTACTTTTTCTTAAAGATGATCAGCTTGCTGAACACATAGTTCAGCACCACGACCACCACGTTGGAGAATACCTTGACGCACAGCCCCCAGATCTCCTGCGCGGTGATGCGGGTGGTGACAAAAACGGCTGTCGGGCCGTCTGCGCCGCCAATGATGGCAACGCCCGCTACTGATGCTGCTGCCGAAGCCGCCGCGCCGGTGTAGCTGCCCGATACTGTCAGGAAGCTGCCGAACAGGCTTTCCATCAGCGCCGCGCCCTGCGCAGCCAGCAGGTTGCCGCCCACGATCATGATGGCGGCATCCAGCACCATGGTGCCCAGACGGCAGGTGACAAAGGTGCCAAACTCTTTCGCCATGGCTTTGCCGGTGGTCTTGCTGCGGAACACGAACGCGCGGTTGGTGCAGTAGGCAAACAGGATGCATAAGGCGTTATCCAGCACATTGCCCCAGCTGTTGGCGGCAGTATAGCCGAACAGCCGGCTGAACAGCGCGTACAGCAGGATGTTCAGCAGGGTGGTCAGCACGCCAAAGATCAGATAACTGAGCACTTCCCAGTGCTTTTTTAAAAATTTCATCATGGCTTTGTTAACAAAAACAGCCCCGCCGCCGTTCTCCCGGCAACGGGGCTGCAGATCGCATTGTGTCAGAAGCTATGCTTTTTGCACGATGGGCTGATTACTCAGCGTCGTTGTTCAGCAGAGCCTTCATGGACAGGCTGATGCGCTTCTTGTCGAAGTCAACATCCAGCAGCTTCACATCGACCATATCGCCGACCTTCAGTGCGTCAGAGACCTTCTCAACGCGGTCATTGCTGATCTCGCTGATGTGGACCAGACCGTCAACACCCGGCAGGATGCGGACGAATGCACCAAACTTGGTCAGAGAAACGACCGGAGCGTGGAAGGTGCTGCCGATGGGGTAGTTGTTCTTCAGCTGCTCCCAGGGGTTGTCCTCAGCCTTCTTGTAGCCCAGAGAGACCTTGTGGTTCTCGGTGTCGATGTCCTTGACATACACTTCGATGGTGTCACCAACGGAGACGACCTCGGAGGGATGCTTGATGCGGTTCCAGCTCAGCTCGCTGATGTGGCACAGGCCGTCGACACCACCGATGTCAACGAATGCACCATAAGAGGTCAGGCTCTTGACAACGCCGGTGTAGGTCTTGCCCACCTCAACGTTTGCCCAGAACTCCTCGCGCTTTGCCTTGTTCTGCTCAGCGGTCACCTTGTTGATGCTGCCCACGATCTTGCGGCCAGAGCACTCGGTGACGACCAGCTGAACGTGCTGGCCGACCAGAGCAGTGTAGTCCTCGTCGCGGCGCATAGTGGCCTGAGAACGGGGAACGAACACCTTGACGCCCTTGACGTTGACGACAACGCCGCCCTTATTGAACTCGGTAACATCGCCCTCGACGACTTCACCGGATTCTGCTGCCTTGGCGATCTCTTCCATGCCCTTGCGAGATGCGAGCTTCTTGCGGGAGAGCTGGATGACGCCATCCTGATCCATAACCTTCTCGACGATGAGGTCCAGCTCATCGCCAACCTTCACCAGGTCTTCGACCTTGGCGGAGGAATCATCGGTCAGCTCGCTCAGCTTGACAAAGCCGGTCTGCTTCGCACCGATATCCACCTGGATCTCGTTGGCAGAGATGCTGGTCACGATTCCTTTCACAATACTGCCTGCATGAACCCGCTTTTCTTCGGATGCGTTCAGCATCTCCTCAAAGCTCATGCTGTCATTGATTTCTGCGCTCATACTGTTAAGTACCTCCTCAATAATAGACGATGGCGTTGAAGCCCCGGCTGTCACGCCCGCCACTTTAACATCTGCAAACCATTCCGGCCGAAGTTCGCTCGCTGTCTCGACCGTTACGGCACGCGTGTGTTTTGCGGCGACCTGTACCAGCTTTTGGGTATTGGAAGAATGATGACCGCCAATGACAACAACAATGTCGCATTTTTGGCTGAGGTCTTCCGCTTCCTGTTGCCTCGCCCACGTCGCATTACATATTGTATCAAAAATTCGGGCGTTTGTATAGGCTTTTTTGAGAAACTCCGAACTTTCTTTCCATTTTGTTACCTGAAATGTGGTCTGTGCAACTGCAAAAAGGGGTTTTTGGGGGTCAGAAGGGCCGTTCCACGCCTCCAATTCGGCTAAATCGGCAAAAACGAACACCTCGCCCCGGGTGTGTCCCACGATGCCCTGCACCTCCGGGTGGGTCTTATCACCCGCCACCAGCAGCACCGCGCCCTCTTTTTCGGCCTGTGCGGCAATGCGCTGGATCTTCTGCACAAAGGGACAGGTGGCGTCGTGGTAAGGGATGCCGCGCGACTCCAGCTCGTCGTAGATGCTGCGGGGCACCCCATGGCTGCGGATGACCACCTCGCACCCGGCAGGCACATCCTGCACGGTGTTTACCACCTGTGCACCCTTGCGCCGCATATCCTCCACCGCCTGTGGGTTGTGGATCAGCGGGCCCAGCGTTGCTACCCTGTGCCCCTCGTCCAGCAGCTTATAGGTCAGTTCCACGGCACGGTTCACGCCGAAGCAGAATCCCGCCGTTTTAGCCAAACGGATCTCCATTTTTTACGCTCCCATCTTTTCCCATGCTTCCAGCAATGCCTGCTTGTTGGCACGGAGTTTTTTGGTGTCCCGGCGGCTTTCCATGGCAAACTGTGCTGCGGGCATCGGCTCGCCGTAGATCACCCGCACCCTGCAGAACAGGTGCATTTTTCCGTCCGGGGTGTCGTAGAAGATGCGGCAGGGCACAACGTCCACCCCGGCTTCGGCGGCAATGACAAAAAGACCGCTCTTGGGGGGCAGCAGTTTGCCCTCCTTTTCGCGGGTGCCCTCCGGGAAGATGAGCAGTGTTCTGCCCTGCTTGCAGGCTTCCACCGTCTGCGTGATGACCGCCATCTCGTCCTTGGTGCCGCGGACGCACACGCCGCCGCAGCAGCGGAAGAACCATGTCAGAAAGGCGTTGATCTCGAACAGTTCCTTTTTGGCGAACACCACCATCCGCCTGCCCCAGCGGGTGACAACGATGAACACCGGGTCGATAGCAGATACATGGGTGGGCGCAAGGATATAGCCCTTCGTCTGCACTTTTTTCAGGTTTTCGCGCCCCTCCACCCGGATGCGGAAGCCGATGTGCCACACAAGCCACGCAAGGGGCACCAGAATATAATATAGTACCATTTTCTATTCCTGTCCTGTTTGTTTTATCAGCCGATCTTCTTGGCAATGATCTGCTTCATGGCGTCAAGGCTCTGCTCAAAGTCCAGTTCCGAGGTATCCAGCAGCACGGCGTCCTCCGCCTGCTTCAGCGGGGCGGCGGCGCGGTGGGTGTCCTGATAGTCCCGCTGCTTCACGTCTGCCAGCACTTCCTCGTAGGGAGTGTCGATGCCCTTGGCCTGATACTCCTTCCAGCGCCGGGTGGCGCGGGCTTCCGGCGTGGCGGTGAGGAAGATCTTCACCGTAGCGTCCGGCAGCACCACCGTGCCGATGTCCCGGCCATCCATCAGCACATCCTGCTTTTTGGCCATGCTGCGCTGCAAGTCCAGCAGAAATGCCCGCACGGCGGGGTTTGCACCCACGGCAGAGGCTGCCATACCCGCCTGCTCGGTGCGGATGGCGGTGCTCACGTCCTCGTCTTTCAAGTAGATGTGCTGCTCGCCCGCAATGGAGGCCAGCCGCAGCTCGATTTCCGGCAGCAGGGCATCCACCGCCGCGTTGTCCTTGGGATCCTTGCCCGCGCGCAGGGCGTATAGGCCGATGGCGCGGTACATTGCACCGGTGTCCACATAAATATAGCCCAGCTCTGCCGCCAGACGGCGTGCCAGAGTGGATTTGCCTGCACCCGCAGGCCCATCGATCGCAACAGATACCATGATATGTTCTCCTTATTTATATAGTACACAGGAAATTGACTGCACTGCTTTTTTACAGATTATTCGCAAAGCTCTGTGCAGTGCAGAAAGCAATTTGCAGATTGTAGCCGCCGGTGTAGGCGTCCACGTCCAGCACCTCGCCCGCAAAGTACAGCCCCAGTGCCTTTTTGCTCTGCATGGTCTTGGGGTCTACCTCCCGCACCGATACGCCGCCGCTGGTGATGACTGCGTGGGCAAGGTCGCCCCGGGCGTCAATGGACACCTGCCAGTGCTTGACCAGCTGCACCAGTTCCCGCTTCTGCTCCCGGGTGATCTGGTTTGCCTTGGTGGCGGGGTCGATGCCCCAGCGCGCCACCATCACCGGCTGCATGCTGGAGGGCAAAAGCTTGACCAGCGCGCCCTGCGCCGCGTGGTTTGCCAGCAGGGCAAAGTCCCGGGTGATGCGGTCGTACAGCTGCTCCTCGCTCAGGGCAGGCTTCATGTCGATCTCCGCGATGTACCTGTGCTTTTTCATGTCCCCCAGATGGCTGGACGCGCTCAGGGTCAGCGGCCCGCTGATGCCAAAGTGGGTAAACAGCATCTCGCCCTGCTCGTCAAAGATGGCCTTGCCGTCCTCCAGCAGGGTCAGGGTGACGTTTTTCAGCGCCAGACCCATCATCTTTTTGCAGTCCGGGTCCCGGCTGACAAGGCTGACCAAACTGGGCACCGGCTCCACAAGGGTGTGCCCTGCCTGCTGCGCCAGCTTGTAGCCGTCGCCGGTAGAGCCGGTGGTGGGGTAGCTCACGCCGCCGGTGGCCACCAACACCGCGTCTGCCCGGTACTCCCTGCCGGAAGTGCCCCGCACGCCCACGCAGCGCAGCGCCGGGCCTGCCTTTTTCTTTTTGGGGTGGCGCGGGTTTTCCTGTGCCGCCGGGGCGGGCTCCGCCTCGGGCACGACCTCCTCCAGCAGCAGCTTTTTTGCGCCGTCGTAGACGATGTCGGCGTCCTGCGCATAGCGCAGCAGCGCCTGCCGGATCTCCTCGGCCTTATCCGATACCGGGAACACCCGGCGTCCGCGCTCCACCTTCAGCTCCACGCCCAAAGCTTCGAACAGCTCCATGGTCTTTGCCGGGGGGAACGCGCCCAGCGAGGAGTACAAAAAGCGCGGGTTCGTGCGCACATGGCGCAAAAACTCCTCTGCCGGGCAGTCGTTGGTCACGTTGCAGCGCCCCTTGCCTGTGACAAGGATCTTCTGCCCGGGCTTCTCGGTATGCTCCAGCACCGTTACCTGATGTCCCTGCCGCACGGCGGCACCCGCCGCCATCAGTCCGGCTGCCCCGGCTCCCACGATCAAAACCCTTGCCATCTGTCATCCTCCCAAAATCGCCTGTTGATTCTATTGTATCATACCAGAAACCCCGCACAAAAGCAATGCAGCGCCGCAGGAAATGAATGGATTTTCGGTTCCATGCCCTCTTGACAAAGCCGCCGGGCTGCGGTATTCTTTTTACAAACCATTAGTTTGTAAAAAAGGAGCATCTGCCATGCCGCGCAACAAATACCCGGAACAGACCGTGGAAAAGATCTTAGACGCCGCTGCCCTGCTCTTCACCCAGAAGGGCTACCAGAATACCACCCTGCAGGACATCATTGATGCCACAAAGCTTTCCAAAGGGGCGGTGTACCATCACTTCCGCTCCAAGGAGGAGATCGCGCAGCGCGTCGGTGACCGTTTGGGCGACCAGATGTGGGAGCCGCTGCGCCATATCCGGGACGACCCGTCCCTGACCGGGCTGCAAAAGCTGCAGGCGGTGTTTGCAGCATCCTTTGCCGGGCAGCGGCAGCAGCAGATCGCGCAGACCTTGCCGCACCTGTGCAGCAACCCGCAGTTCCTTGCCATGGAACTGACCAACATTGAAGTGCATCTGGCCCCGGAATGTATTGCACCCATGATCCGGCAGGGCATGGCGGACGGCTCCATCCACACCGCCGATGCCAATGCGCTGGCGGAAGCGCTGTTCGTGCTGGCAGACATCTGGCTTTCCCCCCAGACGCGCCCCACCACGCCGGCCCAGCAGCGGGCGCGGAACCTCGTGTTTCAGCAAATGACCCATGCGCTTGGGCTGGATCTTTTGACGGATGCACAGGCTGCACAGCTGGTGCAGCTGTGCACACCGGTCAAAGACTGAATTTTCCGGGCGGAACGCTCCGCCCTTTTTTATACGCAGATACAGACCAACGGTTTGTAAACAAAAAACAGGAGGTTCCCATGAACACTTTTTTCCTCATCGTCCTCGGGCAGATCATCTCCCTGTTCGGCAATGCCGCCCTGCGGTTTGCGCTGCCGCTGTATCTGCTGCGGCAGACCGGTTCTGCTGCGCTGTACGGCAGCATCACCGCGCTGGCTATGCTGCCTGCTCTGGCCGGAATGCTGACCGGCGGCGCGCTGGCAGACCGCTGCCGTAAAGCCCGCCTGATGGCGCTGCTGGATCTGGTAACCGCCGGTATTTCGGCGGCAGCCGCTGTCGGGTTGCCGCATCTGCCCCTGCTTCCGCTGATCCTGACCGTGCTGGGCAGTCTGTACGCCATTCAGGGGCTTTACCAGCCCGTGGTACGCGCCTGCCTGCCCCTGCTGCTGAACGGCACCCAGCTGCTGCGCGGCAACGCGGTCATCCAACTGGTGGATACCGTGGACGAGCTTCTCGGTCCCCTGCTGGGTGCTGTTCTGCTGGAGCACCTCGGCATCCGGGGTCTGCTGGTGCTCTGCGGCAGCGTGAACCCCATCACCCTGCGGCAGATGGACACCGCCGAAAAGGCAGGCTTTACCCGCCTGCGGCTGACCCCCCGGCAGAAGCTGGAGCCCGGCTACTGGGCAAGCGCCGACGGCAAGGCTGCGCTGGCAGAAATCGAACAGATGCTGGCAGCAAACCCCCACTGCATCATCGAGACCAACGACGCCGGGGGCAACCAGCTCACCGCCGACTACGCCGCCGCCCGCGGCATCGACTTGGACGGTCTGCGGGTGGGCATTTCCGGCAGCGTCGGGCAGATGTTCGGGGCGCTGTTCGGCAGCGAGCATCTGGGTACTTTGCTGCTCACCGGCGGCGACACCCTGCTGCAGTGCATGAACAGCGTGGGCGCACGGGAGCTGGAGCCGGTATGCGAGCTGGAAAGCGGTATCGTGCTGGCGCGGTTCACCTATCAGGGACGCACCCGCTACGTGATCACCAAGTCCGGCGGCTTTGGGCAGGAGGATCTGCTGGTGGAGCTGGCAGACCGCATTGCAAAGCATTGAGAATGGAAGCAGCAGCCCTTTGCGGCTGGAACGGAAGATAAATGTAACAGAAGGAGAACGACCATGACCTATGCAAAACTGCCCGGCCTGACTTGGGACGGCACTGTGTACGAGAACGAGGAGATGGGCACGCTGGAAGCCCTGCTGCCCACCGGCGGCTGGCCCACCGCCCACGCACCTGCCATGGTGGAGCTGCCGAACGGCGATCTGCTCTGCTGCTGGTTCGCCGGTACTTATGAAGGCAGCGCAGACGTGCACATCATCTGCTCGGTGCTGCCGCATGACGGCACCAAGTGGCTGGAGCCGGTGGATATCTCCGGCGACCCCACCCGAAGCGAGCAGAACCCCTCGCTGTTCTACGGCCCGGACAACGCCGTGTGGGCGATGTACACCGCCCAGCTGGACCGCGTAGAGGGCAAGGACAATATGCAGTTCACCGCCGTGGTGCGCTGCCAGAAGAGCACCGACGGCGGCAGAACATGGGGCGACTACACCACCGTGTTCCCGGAGGAAGGCACCTTCTGCCGCCAGCCCATTCAGGTGCTGTCCAACGGCCGCTGGATCTTTGCCAACTGGCTGTGCACCGACTCTGCCGAGGGTCTGTCCGGCGACCCCACCGCCTTCCGCATCTCGGACGACGAGGGTAAAACTTGGCGCATGGTCATGATGCCCGGCAGCAACGGCCACGTCCACGCCAATGTCATCGAGCTGGAGCCGGGGCATCTGGTGGCGTTCATGCGCAACCGCGAAGCCTACCGCATCCACCGCAGCGAGTCCTTTGACTGGGGCGAAACTTGGACGGTGCCCGCACCCACCCCGCTGCCCAACAACAACTCCAGCATCAGTGCGGTCAAGCTGCAGAGCGGCCGCATCGCCATTGCCTACAACCCCACCTGCACCCCCAACCCTGTGCCCGGCAAGGCTGCATGGCCCGGCCTGCGCTGCCCGGTGGCGGTGGCGCTCTCGGAGGACGGCGGCCTGACCTTCCCCATCATCCGCTGGATGGAGCGCGGCGAGGGCTACATGGGCGATGAGAACAAGACCAACAACAAGCAGTACGAGTACCCCTACCTGATGCAGGGACGGGACGGTATGCTGCATCTGGCCTACGCTGCCCGCACCCGGCAGGGCATCAAGTACGTCCGCTTCTCGGAGCAGGACGTGCTGGGCGCAAAGCGGGAAACCGTGGGTCTGTATAACCCCACCGCAGCCCAGAGCCGCTGAAAAAGCTTTTCGGAATTTTCATCCTTTATTTATAGAGCAAAGCATCATTCAGGAGGTTGATCAGTATGCTGACCCAGTACAATCTTAAAATGCCGCACGCAGTTTACGGCGGCGAGAACGCCATGGACAATATCACCGCCATCATCAAGGCGCGCGGCGCAAAAAAGGTAGCCATGTTCACCGATAAGGGCATTGAGGGCGCTGGCCTGTTTGCCCTGCCGGAAGAAGCTGTCAAAGCCTCCGGCGCAGAGTACTATGTGCTGGACGAGCTGCCCCCGGAGCCCAGCTACATGGCTGTGCAGAAGCTGGTGGACGAGTTCAAGGTCTCCGGTGCAGACCTGATCGTGGCCTGCGGCGGCGGCTCCGTGATGGACGCTGCCAAGCTGGCAAGCGTGCTGGTGACCGACGCCTACGGCGTGAAGGAGCTGCTGGACAACCCCGGCATGGCACAGAAGTGCGTGCCCATCGTGCTGATCCCCACCACCGCTGGTACCGGCGCCGAGGTCACCCCCAACGCCATCGTGGCTGTGCCCGAAAAGGAGCTGAAGGTGGGCATCGTCAACGAGAACATGATCGCGGACTACGTCATTCTGGACGCCCGCATGATCAAGAACCTGCCCCGCAAGATCGCAGCCGCTACCGGCGTGGATGCGCTGGCACACTGCATCGAGTGCTTTACCAGCAACAAGGCCAACCCCTTCAGCGATCTGTACGCACTGGAAGGCCTTGACCTGATCCTGAACAACATCGAAAAAGCCTGCGATGACCCCGATGCCATGGCAGAGAAGAACCGGATGCAGATCGCAGCCTACTACGGCGGTCTGGCCATCACCGCTTCCGGCACCACCGCCGTGCACGCACTGAGCTACCCGCTGGGCGGCAAGTACCACATTGCACACGGCGTGTCCAACGCCATCCTGCTGGCACCGGTCATGCGCTTCAACAGCGAGCACCCCGCCGTGCGCGAGCGTCTGGCTGCCGCCTATGACCGCTGCTGCCACGAGGAAAAGACCTGCACTACCGTGGAGGAAAAGACTGCATGGATGATCGCCCGTCTGGAGCACATCGTCAAGCATCTGGACATCCCCACCAGTCTCAAGGAGTTCGGCGTGCCTGCCGAGGATCTGGAAGGTCTGGTCAACGCCGGTATGCAGGTACAGCGCCTGCTGGTGAACAATATGCGCCCCGTTACCGCCGACGACGCACGCAAGCTGTATCAGGAGATCATGTAACAGAAAAGGAGTAAAGACTTATGAAGACCAGCGATATCAAGGGCATCATCCCTCCCGTAATCACCCCCATGAACAATGACCCCGAGCAGACGGTCAACCATCAGGCTCTGCGCGAGCAGGTGGAGCGCCTGCTGGCAGGCGGCGTGCACGGCATTTTCCCCATGGGCACCAACGGCGAAGCCTACGCCCTGTCCTTCCAGGAGAAGGAAGAGATCCTTGCCACTGTCATTGATCAGGTAAAGGGCCGCGTACCGGTCTACGCAGGCACCGGCTGCATCACCACCGCCGAGACCATCCGCCTGAGCAAGCGTGCCGAGGAGCTGGGTGCAGATGCACTGTCCATCATCACCCCCAGCTTTGCACTGGCCTCCCAGAAGGAGCTGTACGACCACTACACCGCCGTGGCAAAGGCCGTCAACCTGCCCATCATTCTGTACAACATCCCCGCCCGCACCGGCAATAAGCTGCTGCCCGAGACCGTGCAGGCTCTGTGCCGTGATGTGGAGAACATCGTGGGCGCAAAGGATTCCAGCGGCGATATCGAGAACCTGAAGGCCTACATCCGCCTGACCCGTGAGCTGGACAAGGAAGTTGCCATTCTGGCCGGTAATGACGGCGCTATCCTGACCTGCCTGAAAGAGGGCGGCGCAGGCGGCATTGCAGGCCGTGCCAACATCTGGCCGGAGACCGTTGCCAAGATCTACGATTGCTTCAAGGCCGGGGATCTGGAGGGCGCACAGGCTGCACAGGACGCCATTGCCATCCTGCAGCAGACCTTCAAGTACGGCAACCCCAACACCATCATCAAGACTGCCGTTGCCCTGCAGGGTCACCCCGTGGGCAAGTGCCGCGCACCCTTCAACTATGTGCCCGAGGAAGGCATGGAAGCCATCAAGAAGGTTCTGGCTGAGAACGAGGCCAAGGGTCTGCACTGAAACGCGCTGAAGCAAGGAGAAGGCTGCTATGAATAAACCCATTGTCGGTATTACTATGGGCGATCCCGCCGGTTCCGGCCCGGAGATCACCATCAAGGCTCTGGCTGACCCGGAGCAGTACAGCTACTGCCGCCCCATCGTTGTGGGCGATGTGAAGGTGATGGAGCAGGCCAAAAAGTTCGTTGGCCGCGAGGACATCGTCATCCACCGCTGCGAGAAGGTGTCGGATGCCCTGTTCACCCCCGGCACCATCGATGTGCTGCATCTGGATCTGATCGAGGACATCAGCAAGTTCGAGATGGCAAAGGTCAGCGTGGAGGGCGGCAACGCAGCCTTCCAGTGCGTGAAAAAGGTCATTGAGCTGGCTATGGCGGGTGAGGTGGATGCCACCTGCACCAACGCCCTGAACAAGGAAGCCATGAACAAGGCGCTGGAGTACTACCACGGCGAAAAGTCGGACGGCTACACCCACTTTGACGGCCACACCGAGATCTACGCCACCTACACCCACACCAAAAAGTACACCATGATGCTGGCACATCACGACCTGCGCGTGGTGCACGTTTCCACCCACGTTTCCCTGCGGGAAGCCTGCGACCGGGTCAAGAAGGACCGCGTGCTGGAGGTCATCGAGATCGCCAACAAGGCCTGCAAGGATATGGGCATCGAGAATCCCCGCATCGCCGTGGCAGGTCTGAACCCCCACTGCGGTGAGAACGGCCTGTTCGGCCGGGAGGAGATCGAGGAGATCACCCCCGCCATCGAAGCCGCCAAGGCCGAGGGCATTACCGGCGTTGTGGGTCCCTGCCCGCCGGACAGCGTGTTCTCGCAGGCCATCGGCGGCTGGTACGACATCGTGGTGTGTATGTACCACGATCAGGGTCACATCCCGCTCAAGACCGTGGGCTTTGTCTACGACCGCGAAAAGCAGGAGTGGAAGGCCGTGGAGGGCGTCAACGTCACGCTGGGTCTGCCCATCATCCGCGCCAGCGTGGATCACGGCACCGACTTCTACCACGCCGGCAAGGGCAACGGCAACGAGCTGAGCCTTGTCAACGCCATCAAGTATGCGGTCAAGATGACCGGCCGCGCCAACTAAGTTATCCTCATCCCAACCAATTCTTCATTTTCTTCCAGAGAGAGCCGCTGCACCCCGTACGGTGCGGCGGCTTTTTCTGGTTTTCCCCGGGTGTTTTTTGTCGTCAAAACCGCAAAACTGTATTTCTGGCAAGGACTATTTTTGAGGTGCTTTTGCAAAAGTTTACAAAAAGCGCCGGTTCTGCCCGCAAAATGCCTGAAAACACTTTCTCTTTTTGAGCGTGTGTGATATAATGACAACTGTTCTTGTGTAAGGAACAGGAAAATGTACGCGCTAGGCGTACAGTGTAAGAGGAGTGTTACGATATGAAAACCTTGAAAGCGGTTGTAGCAAAATACAACCAGACCAGCCTGATCCTGCGCATCCTGATCGGTCTGGCAGCCGGTTCGGTGCTGGCGCTTGTTGCGCCGGGCGCAGGCTGGGTGGGCGAGCTGGGCAGCCTGTTCGTCGGTGCACTGAAGGGCATTGCCCCGGTGCTGGTGTTCGTCATTGTGGCAAGCGCGCTGGCACAGGGCTCGTCCAAGCTGGACCGCCGCTTCGGCACTGTGATCTGGCTGTATATGCTCACCACCTTTCTGGCGGCAGCCATTGCGGCGATCACCAGCTTTATGTTCCCGGTCACGGTGGTGCTGGCGGACGCAGCACAGTCCGACGTGATCCCGCAGGGCTTGGGCGAGGTGCTGAGCACCCTGCTGACCAACTTTGTGGCAAACCCCGTCAGTGCCATCATGAGCGGCAACTACATCGGCATCCTGTTCTGGGCCTGTATGTTCGGCATTGCCATGAAGAACATCGGCGCAGAGAGCACCAAGGTCTTTCTGGCAAACACTGCCGATGCCGTCTCCCAGATCGTGCGCTGGATCATCAATCTGGCACCCTTCGGCATCATGGGTCTGGTGTACACCAACGTTTCCGGCAATGGTCTGGCCATCTTTACCCAGTACGGCAAGCTGCTGGCACTGCTGGTGGGCACCATGCTGTTCATGGCGCTGATCGTCTCCCCCTTTATCATGTTCGTTTACCTGCGCCGCAACCCGTACCCGCTGGTATTCCGCTGCCTGAAGGAGTCCGGTCTGACCGCTTTCTTCACCCGCAGCTCTGCTGCCAACATCCCTGTGAATATGTCCCTGTGTGAAAAGCTGGGTCTGGACAAGGATATGTACTCCGTGTCCATCCCGCTGGGCGCTACCATCAACATGGACGGCGCAGCCATCACCATCACCATCATGACGCTGGCAGCAGCCAACACGCTGGGCATTCAGGTGTCCCTGCCTGCCGCCATCGTGCTGAGCGCCATGAGCGCTCTGGGCGCCTGCGGCGCTTCCGGCGTGGCCGGCGGCTCCCTGCTGCTGATCCCCATGGCCTGCTCGCTGTTCGGCATCTCCAACGACATTGCCATGCAGATGGTGGGCGTGGGCTTTATCATCGGCGTGGTGCAGGATTCGGTGGAAACTGCGCTGAACTCTGCCGGCGACGTGGAATTTGCCGCCACCGCCGAGTATCACCAGTGGCTCAAGGAGGGCAAGCCCCTGCCGGCTTTCCTGAAGGGCTGATAACAGAACGTAAACAAAGCAGCCGCTGCACGAGAAGGTGCGGCGGCTGCTTTTTGCTATAATATTTTACCCAAGCAATACAACGGCGTAGCGCACGCCTTCGTTTACCACATAGGCAACGCCCAGCTTGGTCTTGCCGGCGGCGGCAGACTTCATGGTGTCGGTCACGATGCCGTCCTTCGGCAGAACAAAGCGGATGTAGTCTTTTCTGGAATCCAGATCCGTGTCAATGTAAAAGCCCGGGACAAAATCTTCATCCGAACCATAAATGCCCATACCCATGCTTTCAAATGCAGTGGCATATTTGTGCTGCAGCAGGTTGGTCTTGGCAATGTCATTGGCGCTGCCAACGCGGTAAAGCTCGGTCTTATTTGTATTGGCAGAGCAGGACACCGAGGTGGCAGAGACCCAGTTGGCAATGCTGTAGGCCTTGTCGCTCAGCTCCTCGCTGTAGGTCATGCCGAGCTGCTGGCACAGCGCCTTTGCGCTGCTGGCATCCGAATGCTTGGGCCCGATCGGCACACCTGCGCTGCCGTCACAGGCGGTAAATACGGCCAGTGCCATCAGACCGGCCAGCAGACAGGCCAGTAATTTCTTCCATTTTTTCATAAAACGATGCTCCTTTCTGTTCTGAGGTCGTTGCGGGTTTGCGTCCGGTGCGGCGGACGCAGCTTTTTGCTTTCTTCTGCATCCATGATACCTTTTTTTGACGGGAAATGCAATCGTTTTGGCGCAAAAAAACAGGCTGCCGTGCAAAAACACGGCAGCCTGCGGAAAAAACTTTATTTTGCGTACTCCACGGCGCGGCTCTCGCGGATGACGTTGACCTTGATCTGGCCGGGGTAATCCAGCGTATCCTCGATCTTTTTGGCAATGGAGCGTGCCAGCAGGATGACCTGATCATCGCTGATGACGTCGGGCTTGACCAGAATGCGCACCTCGCGGCCTGCCTGCACGGCAAAGGCCTGCTCCACACCCTCGAAGCTGGAAGAGATCTCCTCCAGATTTTCCAGACGCTTGACGTAGCTTTCCACGTTCTCGCGGCGGGCACCCGGGCGGGCGGCGCTGATGGCGTCGGCAGCCTGAATGATGAAGGCCAGCGGGGTCTTGGGCTCCACGTCGCCGTGGTGTGCTTCAATGGCGTGGATGATCTGGGTGTTCTCCTTGTACTTGCGGCAGATGTCCACGCCGATCTGGACGTGGCTGCCCTCGATCTCGTGATCCAGCGCCTTGCCGATATCATGCAGCAGGCCGGCGCGGCGTGCCATGGTGACATTCACGCCCATCTCGCCTGCCAGCAGACCGGCTACCCAAGCCACTTCCATGCTGTGGGTCAAAGCGTTCTGACCAAAGCTGGTGCGGTACTTCAGCCGGCCGATCAGCTTGATCAGGTCGGGGTGCAGGCCATGGATGCCCAGCTCCATCACCGCACGCTCGCCCTCGCGCTTCATCTGCAGTTCCAGATCGTGGCGGCACTTTTCCACCGTCTCCTCGATGCGGGCGGGGTGGATACGGCCATCGCCGATCAGACGCTCCAGCGTCATGCGGGCCACCTCGCGGCGGGTCTGGTCAAAGGAGGACAGGGTGATGGCTTCCGGGGTATCATCGATGATCAGATCTACGCCGGTAGCAGTCTCCAGTGCGCGGATGTTGCGGCCCTCGCGGCCGATGATGCGGCCCTTCATCTCATCGCTGGGCAGCGGTACCACGCTGACGGTGGTCTCGCTGCAATGGTCGGCAGCGCAGCGGCTGACGGCCTGTCCGATGAGGTTGCGGGCGATGTTATCGCAGTTTTCCTTCAGGTCGGTCTCGTAGGCGGCAACGCGCACAGCCTTTTCGTGGGTCAGCTCCTCGTCCACCTTGTGCAGCAGCACCTCGCGGGCGTCCTCCTGACTCAAGCCGGCCAGCGTTTCCAGACGCTCCATCTCCTTGGCGCGCAAAGCATCGATCTCTGCCAGACGCTCCTCGGCTTCAGCGGCGCGCTTTTTCAGCTCTTCTTCCTTCTTTTCCAGCGCTTCGGTCTTGCGGTCCAGCGCCGTCTCCTTCTGGTCGATGCGGTTCTCCTGACGGCTGATCTCCGCACGGCGCTGCTTGATCTCCTTGTCGGCTTCTGCCTTCTGGGCATCGACCTCGGCTTTCAGACGGAAAGCCTCGTCCTTTGCTTCCAGAACCGCTTCCTTGCGCTTCTGGTCGGCGGTCTTGATCGCCTCGTTCACCAGCCGGGTAGCCTCGGCTTCGGCGCTGCCGATCTGGGCTTCGGCGGTCTTTTTACGGTTGTTGTAACCAATAAAATAGCCCGCAGCCACACCGACAACACCAACGATCAAGGCCACGATCACTCCGATCGCGGTCATTGCGTTCACTCTCCTTTGTTTCAATTCAATGCAAAATTAAAAGCAGGAGACGCTGCGCAGCAGGACACGGGCAATGATATAGAAAGAGCTTTCAATCCAAAAAGTGACACCAAAACCATACGCACCACCAAAAACCGGCGGCACGGGCAAAAGCATACGGCTTTTCTCTCTACGGTTCCATTTTATATCAAACAGGCACGCTTTGCCTGAAACGGGTACAGGGTCACACAGAAGCCTGCGTACAGCGTCTTTGATTCCATACTACTAATTATAGTACGAAACATTTGCCCGCTTGTCAAGAGGAAAACCCTGCCCGCAGAACATTTTGTGCAGAAAAACAAAAATAGAAGCGGAACAAGTATACCCCCTCAGTCTTTGCTGCGCAAAGCCAGCTCCCCCAAGGGGACGCCTTTTGTGAAGAGGGAAACTTGGCGGCAATGCGAAAAGCCGTCCCCTTGGGGAAGGTGGCATCGCCGTAGGCGATGACGGAAGGGGCTAGCTCCCCCTTCGGGGGAGCTGGCATCGAGCGTAGCGAGATGACTGAGAGGGGTTTTCTCCGTCACCCTGCCCTATAAAACCGCAAAACACTCCCTAAAAATGTAAACATTGGCTAACTTTACATCAAAAAATAGAGTTAGTCATTGATGATTTTGATAAAAATGCAGAGCGATGCCGGCATAAAATTTGTTTGTTCATATAAACTAACTATAAGATATGAAAAATCTATTGACAAGCTTGGTTAGCAGCGGTAAACTATCTACGCTGATAGTTACGGCTGACTAACCACCGCAGCATCACATATTTTTCAAGGGAAGGGGAGCACAGCGATGATGCCTTTGACGATGACAAAAGCAGGCGAGACCGTCACCATCCGCAGGATCAGCGGCAAGGACGAGGTGCGGCTGCATCTGGCCGAGCTGGGGTTCGTGGTTGGCAGCGAGGTGACCGTGGTCAACGAGATCGCGGGCAACCTGATCGTGCAGGTCAAGCAGAGCCGTCTGGCACTGGATAAGACCATGGCAAGCCGCATCATGGTGTCCTGAGCAGCGCCTTCCCGGTGCTGCATGAAATACTGCAAGGGAGGAACGAGTACGATGAAAACACTGAAAGACGTAAAGGTGGGCGAGACCGCCACCGTGGCACGCCTGCACGGCGAAGGCCCGGTGAAGCGCCGCATCATGGATATGGGCATCACCAAGGGTGTGCAGATCTATGTGCGCAAGGTGGCACCGCTGGGCGACCCCATGGAGCTGACCGTGCGCAACTACGAGCTGAGCGTGCGCAAGG
>OMGB01000259.1_pt1 | contig 21944 bp, 15 predicted proteins | sample 1645791 | NCBI WGS metagenome assembly OMGB01 (sample SAMEA103958120, study PRJEB25191) | human gut metagenome | biome: human-associated habitat [ENVO:00009003]; feature: intestine environment [ENVO:2100002]; material: feces | place: Germany | collected 2013/2015 | reverse complement strand
TTATGAGATAAAAACTTATCTCATTCTCAATCACTTATAAAAAATACGTACTTTCGCAAAATAAAAACTATAGGATGTATCGGGCAATAAAACCAAATAAATACAAATTCTCGGATATACAGATTACAGAAAGTGTTATCAGTTCTACAGAAAGAAATTTGCAATGCACTGCAAATTTCACCCAGAAACACAAGAAATTTGCAATGCGCTGCAAATTTCCCGAAAAAGTTTCGTATATTTGCAGCGCATTTCATTTTTAGCAATCAAGATAGAATGCAAAATGAATAGCAAAGTGAATAAATAGAACATAAAGAGAATATGATAGAGCGTAAAGAATACATGAATCTCCTGGAGAAATGGAGAGACAAGAAGGTCATCAAGGTAGTAACAGGCATACGACGCTGTGGCAAGTCATCGCTGCTGAGGATGTTTAGGGAGAAACTTCTCTCGGACGGAGTATCCGAAGAACAAGTACAGAACCTCAACTTCGAGGATCTCGACAACGAACCGTTCCTCGACTATAAAATTTTGTACGCGCACGTAAAGCAGAGCCTGTGCCCAGACAAGATGAACTATCTCTTCTTTGACGAGATACAGATGGTGGAAAATTTCCAGAAAGTGATAGACAGCCTGTTCCTGCTAGATAACGTAGACATTTACGTTACTGGCAGCAATGCCTACCTGCTCTCTGGCGAAATAGCCACCCTGCTCACCGGAAGATACATCGAAATCAAGCTCTTCCCTTTCTCCTTCCGAGAATTCATGCAGACGCAGCCTACCCATACTTCCCGAGAGCTTGCCTATCGCCAATACATCGAACTGGGTTCCTTCCCATACATTCCCCAAATCAGCCAAGACCGAGAGATGGTGCGTGAATACCTGTCAGGTCTCTACAACACCATCGTACTGAAAGATGTGGTGAGCCGCAAAAAGATAACCGATGTGATGATGTTGCAAAGTGTGGTAAGATTCCTTGCTGACAATATAGGCAACATATCCGTAATCAAGCGCATCAGCGACACCATGACCTCGCTGGGAAGAAAGACTACATCTCATACGATAGAAAACTATGTCTCTGCCCTCACCGACAGCTATATCTTCTACCCAGTGCAGAGATATGATGCCAAGGGTAAGCAGCTATTGAAGACTGGACAGAAACTTTATCTTGCCGACGTAGGTCTGCGCCAAGTCATCAATGGCACCAAAGGTGGCGACTTGGGGCACGTACTGGAGAACATCGTGTATCTGGAACTAGCACGACGAGGCGGAGAAATCTATGTAGGCAAAGCCGGTGATGCAGAAATAGACTTCGTGGTAATCATTGGTGAACACAAGGCATACTATCAGGTATCGCTCAGCGTAAGGGATGAGACCACGATGCAGAGAGAATTGGCACCCCTGAAGTCCATCTCCGACAATTTTCCAAAATATCTGCTCACCCTAGACAACGACCCCGTCCAGTTTCATGATGGAATCAAGCAAGAATATGTGCTCGACTGGCTTATGGAATGCTATGATTCACCTAAAAAATAAGACTCACATAGAAAAGCAATGATGGAAAAGAATCAGATTTTTGAAAATATTATGAACCGTACATCGGTGAGAAGCTATACAGACATGCCTGTAGAGCCGGAGAAGGTGGAAATGATGCTGCGTGCCGGCATGGCGGCTCCATCGGCCTGCAGCAAAGGATAAGTGGAAAGAGGAGAATATTTCCTATAATTATTATCAGAAATAATCTCCATCAGGAATCATATCCCTATCATCTTATATACCCCTCCTGCTCATATCCCCTGCGATAATGATGAATCATATTGACCAACGGCTGAAGGCGGATATCCGTTACTGCCATATTCTTGAATCTGGCATATTGCTGATTGTAAAGCGCAGCATTGCCTTCGGCCAATCTTTCCTCAATATCAGATGGCAACAGGAAGGAAGACCGATTACCCAGATGGGCATAAATTTCTGAAAGATAGATATGAACTCCTGCCAGATCGAAATCGCCAAAATGAACGTAACGATTGGGGATGCGGAGAAGCCATGACCTGAGATTCTCCAGTTTTTCCTGTGGATAACGGCAGACAAACAAGAGTTGCTTACCAGGAAACAGGGCATCGAAAAGCCAACGCTGCGACCGAATCTGCATGAAATTCTCAGCATTCTCCATACCCACAACTATCACATCTTCCAGTATCTCGAAAAGATCCGGCTGATTGATGAAAACAGAGCTGCCCTCCATCGGCTGAAGCCTGAATGGCTTTCCATTCAGCATAGCATCTATCCGAACATAGCAATCTACCAGAAAGCCACGAAATGTATTCACCTTCTTAGCCTTTGAATCACCTACCATCCTAACCATATCTGCCCTCGTCTGCATAGAAGAAGAAGCAGAAATCCATTCTTCTAAAGAACATTTCAAGCCAAACTCCTGCGATAACAGGGTACGGCAACTCTCTCGCATGGCCTCGACAATACGATATTTGCATCTACTCCCATTGCTCTTTAACATCAACAATCCTTCCTGCCTCAGCAAAGCCGTCATGCGAGGAGACAGCTTCGACGAAGCAATCTCCTCACCCTTCAACATCGCTAATATCTGTCGGGCATCGCCCAATCCTAACTTTTCCATATCATCAAGTATATCAATTATAATCTCTTAATCAATTGAGTAACCTTAGTATTTGCCCTATTGTCTTTGCTGAGCAGATAGGTATATTTATAATCCTCCACATTATAGGTAGTTGGCGAACTGTTCACCAGCAGGATGTTGCGGCGATTGGCAAAGTCGAGGATTCCCTTCACGTTGTTAGGATGCAACTTGCCTATCTCGTCCATCATGCAATGAATCTTGAAATCGCCCGATTTCTTCGATGCTTTCTCCTTAAACACATTGATGAGCATGATATTAACCATCGCCTTCACCAAAATGTCGGTGCCATCAGAACCCACATTCGCTATCTTCTCTACCCATCCCGTATCATTGTCATTTTCTTTGATGCGGAACTCCAATTTGAAGGTGTCAGCCACCTGCAACTGCTTGCGGTTAGGCTCATCCAGAAGTCCCTTCATAAAGGCAAGCAGATATTTCACCGCCTTGGCATTCACATCCTGTCGTGACTCAGTGGCAAAGAGATCCATCTCTCCCATATTGAATTGATTCTCTTCTGCAAAGTCTCTGATACGCAAGAGGAGAAGCATCAACTGGTCGTTGGTCTTCAACGGGCGCAAGGCGATTTCCCTGATAACACCTGCGAAATTCCGCTCCTCGAAATCGTGGTTGATATCGTTGATGGTCTTGCCGATATCGCCTTCCCGACGGGTCAGATCGCCCACTTCCTTGGAGATTCGGAAGATGATATCGGTATATCTTCCACTGATGCGCTTCTGATATTCCGAGATTTTATCATTCTCCACAAACTCGCAGAGATTGGATGCGAAAGCGATGAACTCCTCTTCCGTTACCGGACTTACATTGAAATGGAAGGTGTTGTGAGCAGAGAACATACCTAAGAATTGCTGAGATTGCTTCTTGAAGTTGTCGAGCGAACGACCATCCTCATAGATTTGGCGCTTCAATTCTTCCACGATACTCAGACAATCCTTGGTAGTGATTTTCTCCTCTATTTCATTACTTTCCAATGGGCACAAGGTTTCGTCACGTCTAAAACTCCTCACTGCATTCAATCCTGCATCCAGCTTTTTCAAAGCAGTCTGCAGCTTAGTCAGTTGACTCTGTGCCTCAGATAATTGCAATTGAAGGCGTTCACTGCGCTGCCTGAATTTATCCTCGAGCATAGTCTTATCCTCAGCCTTGTTTTTTCGATTCTGTCTTACGGCAGGTTCTTGGTCAAAAAGTTCTATCTTTTCATTCCTGTAAACCGCCACCACATCACGATTCTTTCTGATATATGTCAACTCAGCATCCAGTTCTGCTATGCGCTTGTTGTAAGCATCCAAAGTCTGGGTATCCATACCCTTGCCATGCAGTTCATCGCGCTGGGCTTTCAGGAGTTCCTGCTTGCGAGCATCCACCTGGTTCTGCTTCTCTTCTATCTGGGTACGAATATCCTGGGCAAAGACTTCAAAAGTCTGTGTTTCCTGCTTAACCTGTCTGTTGTATTCCGTTTGGAGAGCTTTTAGCTTGCGCTGCAAATCCATCTCCAGTTGGTGTTTATTCTCTTCCTTCTTCACCTTATCTGCAACCAGTGCATTCTGCTTATCTTCCAATTCAGCCAGCTGTTGGCTGCGCCATTTTTCCAAACGTTTTTCCAACTCCAGCGCTTGCGTTTTGAGCTTCTTTTCCGTCTGAGGCAGCAGTTGCATTTCAGCCTTTTTAGCATGAAGCGATTCATTCAGCTTTCTTATCTGAAGCAGATATTTTCTCTTCAAGGTTTTATGATTCTCCTCATGCTGGTTCAGCAAATCATTCAGCTGCTTGATGATGTCAGCACGAAGCTGTTCCTTTTCAGCGAGTTGCTCCTTCAATTCCTTGGGAGTTCTGAATTTTCGCTCTACGGCAGTCAGATTGATATTTACGCCATAGAGAGAAGCCGCTGATGAAGATGATGACAATGCTGATGAATCAGCAACCAATTGCGGATTCAATACATCATTATATAGTATCGTTTCTTCATCCACCACTTTTCCGATATTCTCCTGCCATCCCTTCCTGTTTTGATCGAGCCATTCAGAAAACGAACCTTTGCTCTTGTCCAGAAGATTCTGAATTTTCCGGATTTCATCCTCCACATCAGCTTTCTGCTTCTTGGGTTCATCGAGCGACGCCTGGTATTTCAAATCTGCTATCTCCAATTCCTTCTCGGCTTCCTGACGCAAGGTTTCAATGCGCAGTTCCACTTCCTTAATCTCGGTTTCAACCTGAAATCTTCTGGCTGTAAATTCGGCAAACTCCTTTTCGTTTGTCTCCATCTCACGGGCAAAAGGATTCTCGTGAGCCACCTTTGCCTTCTGAATCTTCAAGGCTGTTTCATCATGCACCAGTTGCGCAATCATCTCGTCCACAGACGAAGTTTTTTCCCTGAACACCTCACGGGTTTCCATTTCAGCCTTTCTCAATTCTTGCAACAGCGTTTCCTTCTGGGTCACCAAGGCAGCCTGATGCTCATTGAGCAAGGTGGTCTTGCTGTTTCTGAAGGCACGCAAATCCATATCGAGCTGTTCGAGCAGAGCCTTATACTTATCCACCACATTCTGATAAGATTTCTCCAGTTCCGCCTTCATTGCAACCTGCCGCTTGCGCTCTTCTTCGATGATGGTTTCCTGCTCTACTCGCTGCAAGATATCTTCTATATGAATTTCCTCATAATACTTGCGCTTGGCGGCAGTTTTCTTTAGCTGCGCATCGAGTACGCCCAATTCACGGGAGAGTTTATCACGCTCCTTTCCATATTTTTCCTGTTCCTCACTTATCAGGCGATAAACCCGATTACACTCCGCTTCACTTTCTTGAATATCAAGACGATATTGTGGCAGGAGTTCCTGTGCCACACGCTCTGCATAATTGAGTTCCTTACGCCCCTCACTAATCCTTCGCCGATTATTCAGCAAGGTGCGATAAGCATCTATTACCTTATCAGCCATCCTGCGAACCTGCACCTCGCCATTCTTCTCCTTCTTCGTCCAGAGGCTCACATCCTTATACTCCTGTTCAAACTCCTTAATCTGTTCACGATAAAAGTTGAGGTCAATGCAGTTATCCTCATCACTCATCGAGCGGATAATGGTATTCTTGATGAAATCGGCATCCAATTTGGTATTGAGGAAGACATTCTGGATAGTGCGAGGGATATTCTGATACTTGGCACTCTCGACAATGGCATACTTGCGAAAAGGCAGGAGTTCCTGGCGACGATTGTTGCCGAAGATGATATCACGATACATTTCATAACTGCTTACGAGCGAAGATACATCATGTTTCTTACCCACCTGCTCACGTATCTGGTTCCACTCGCCATACACCTGTTTATGCTCATCGATAAACCATTTGCTATCAAACGGGGCATCGATGAAACGGAACATCACTCGTCCCTGATTCTTCATGGCAAGAACACAATAAGCCCCATTCTCACGCATCACCTCATAGACAATGTATGAATTGGGATTAGGAAAATAAAAGGCATCAAACGATTTCTTCTCCTTCGGGATGCCCAAGCGCAACTTATCAGCATTATAGAAAAACAGCAGCGCACGGAGCAAGGTACTCTTGCCCACACCCTGAGTACCGATGAAATGGACATTTCCATCGAGTTTCACCTCAGCGTATGGGATATGGGCACTATTCAAAAAAATGATTTTATTCAGATATCTCATGGCTGTTCCTCCTCTTCTTTTTCTTCAGTATCATCGGTAATAGATATGCAATCTATCAACTCCTCGATATAATGGAATGAAGCCAATACCTTCCAGGTTTTCTCCACTTCATCCTGCTGCTCAACGAATCCCATTCTCTCCAATTCGCTAATCAGTTTTTCCACTATCTCATCATATGATTTTTTCTCGCTGAAGAGTTTTCCTGCCAATTCCTTCAGTTCCATATCGCAATTGATTCTCACCACGATATCTGCCGCAGAGAATACCAAACCAGATCCGAAGGCAGAATTATAAGTCTTCAGAAAGGTGAGATAATCTATCCACTTGCTCACCGCTTCCAACTTGCGCTGCAAATCCACCTTCGTTTCCTTGCGAGTAAAAAAGAAATAGCCATCACCCGCTTCCAGATGAAAACCGATACCATTGTAATATTCATCATATTCAGTCTGTTGCTCTTCTATGGCATCATAATATCGCTTAATTTTCGTCTGAACACTATTGTTGGAAATAAATCCGCCTCTGCTCAGAATATTAAAGATTTCTTCTGTATAGTTCAATTTATTCATTGTTCTGTCTTCTTTTATCGTAGAAAGAATCGTATTTTTATCTCGGAAGTATCACAGGATATTCCACACCGTCAGCCTCTGCATAATTGCCTGTAAATTTCAACTTATCCACATATTGCGAAGCTATCTGGCAGAAATATACAAGTTTATCCTCCCTGCTTTGTTTTTTATCATATTGATAATTCATCACGAAGGCAAAGAGATGGGTACTCGATGCCGAAAAGGCATTATAGATTTCCTGCAGATTCACAGCCTCCAACTTCTGTTTGTTACCTTTAAGATAATCATCCGGGATAGGTTCTGCAAGATGATCCAGCCGTCGTCCCTTTCTCTTTTTTAGCTTTTCAGAAAGAATATTGATACATTGCAAAGCCTCATCGGATGTACGAAGATTATCTATCGACAACTTGATGTAATACTTAGGTTGCGGTTCCATCCAGACAGCATTTCGACCAGCAACGACCTGTCTTACATCCGTGGCTTCCTCCCACCTAAATTGATCTTTCAGATATTTCAGTTTCTTCACCTTTTCGAAGATGCGATTCTGATAATCTATCATATTGAGGTATTGGATGATTTGGCGTTCTATCTCCAGGAGATTGTGATAAGACTCGTTGAGTTGCAAACGCACATCATTCACTACGTTTTTCATCTGCACATCCATCGCCATGGAGAAGAAGACATGTTCGGTATCTATCACCCGTTCACTCTCGGTGATGAGTTGTGATATGTTCTTCATTTTCTCGCCCAGTCGCTGGAGTTTCGATTTCTTGATTTCGTAATTAGGCTCATTCTTATAAGTATTATCCATATTACGCTTCAGGTCCAAAACATTGCGAACGGTGGCCAAAGCTATCGTCTTCAGACATCGGCGTACTTCCTTGAGATACTTATATTTGCGAGTTTCATTATTTTCCTTGAGATAATAGTCGATATTCTCCTTCAAGACAGAGATATAATCACGTACCGAAGAAACATTGATTTCCTCATTCACTTCCAGTACATCCTCAAAGAATTTCTGATACACGTCCTCCATCTCCAGACAGTCGCCCGTATCACGAATCACCCCATTCTCTATCAGGAATCGGATTCGTTCCTCCTTGTATTCAGTCATTTCCAGAGCATAGTCATAACGAAACTGAAGGGAATGTCGCTTCGCAAACATTTCCTTCAGCAAAATCTTTTCTCGCTCAAGCGTTCTGATCAGTTCATCTATAGATCGGAAAGTTCCCATTGGCCTGTCTATTTAATATCTATATATTTATTTTTCAGCAGAAAACATTTTCACTCAGCCACCCTTCTCCAATCAATCAATCCTTTTCCCAAATCATCCAGTTCTATGGCAAGTGCAATCACTTTGCGCTTGTCTGCCTTGAAAGGTTCTGTATATAGCTTGGCTTTTATCTGTTCTGTTGCAGCATCTACACCGCCATTATTGCTTAATTTCAGTTCCAGAACATACACAAAACCAGTAGTTTCTACCACCATATCGATTCTGCCTGTAGCAATCATTTTTTCTACTTCCACCCTGCATCCGATAGCATTAAATATGCTACTCAGAATTAGGCGGTATCGCTCTTCCATATCCATGCTCGCCAGTTTCTTATTGCTGTAAGGAACATCGGCTATGAGAGCTTTCAGACATTTCATGACTTCAGGAAGATTGCCAAGCTTCAGGGAGTACAACAACATATTTTGAGTAGATATTACTTGGGCATTCGTTTTCAATGTCAAGGCAGGTAATACTATCTTATAGAGAGCCTTGCGAACTTCATTGTTTGGGATGCCTAACAAATAAATCCCTTCCATATATCCTTTTATTGTGAGATAACCAGACTGATAGAGGAACAGCTCTGCTCCACCACCTGTCACATCAGAAGTCTCTAATGTATCATTGTCTATAGGACAATTCTCAAAATCTTTCATTCTAATTTCTATATTGTCCACAAACTTAGGTAGCAGCGAGGTCGCCCCGGAAGAAGCCCAATAGTTCTTTAAATCAGAATCAGAGAGGGCATTGATGAGACTGAATGGATTGAATACATCTACCATGTTTTCATGACTGAAATGATAACCGTCATAGTAAGTTGTCAACTGTGTTACGGCTTTTTCAAAAGTCCATTCTTTTTTAGCTGCCAATTTACTGATTTCAGGCTTAAAATCACGGAGAGCTTCTTCTTTGGTAATACCGCAGAGAGCTGCATATTCAGGATTAAAGCTGATGTTACTCAAGTTGTTGAGCACAGAGAAAAGGGAAATCTGTGTAAACTTAGTGACACCCGTAATGAAGACAAACTTCTCGTATTTGTCCTGTGCTTTCAAGACGGAAAACACTTCTCTATAGACACTTGTGCACGCCTCGTGCTCAGGAGTTTTCCAAGAATGCTGCAATGGAGAATCGTATTCATCGATAAGAATTGCTACTTGCTGGCCTGTTTTATTACAAGCAGTTTCTATGATGTTCTTAAATCTTACAGCAAGTGAACTATCTGGACGTACAACTATTCCATACTCCGTTTCAAAAGTATGGAAAGCATCATCCAAATAGCTTCTTACACTTTTTGGCTCTGCACCAGCCTGACTCATGTCGAGTCTGATAACAGGTCGCTTCACCCATTCTGTCTCCAACTCCATGATTTTCAAGCCCCCAAAGAGTTCCTTCTTTCCCATGAAATAGGCTTCAAGTGTATCGACAAGCACAGACTTACCAAAGCGGCGCGGGCGACTCAGGTAATTATACTTTTTCCCTCTATTGGCAAGTTGCCAGATGATATCAGTCTTATCAACATAAAGGTATTCGCCTTTTCTAATTTCTTCAAAAGACTGGATGCCTACAGGCAATTTTCTATCGTTTGTCTCTACCATAATTACTCATCATTATTTCTAAGTGCAAACTTACATATTTTTTTTTGAATAAAATGCTTGTTTGATAAAAAAGTTGAAATTACAGTATTTTTTTCCAAAATCAAGTGTTTATCTGCATATATATCATGAGAAAACCTTGTGACAAGCCGATTGTGATAGTAGGTATCAACTTGGATTCTTCGAAGGGTAATATTGAGGATTGGGAAATCAAAGGAGAATAAAAGAAATCGCCCTGAAAAGGCTCAAGCATTTCATTTTCAAATAGCGATGAATGCTCAGCCTTTTCAGGGCGATTAATTATTTATAGAGGGATTGGGGGGGTATTCCCAGGAGTCCCAGGAGTCAATACTACCCCAGTGCTCCTTGGCAGTATCTGTGTCAGGTTTTCCGTCTTCAAGAGAAGTATTACCACCAGTATTGTCAGTAACTTCAGTACGCGATAAACTTGCCAACAAACTTTCCATCAGTAACGGGGCACATTTTATCTGTGGTTTTAAATATACTTTATTATTCATGATTATAATCGTTCTTACTTAATATATTTCTTGCCATTAATGATATAAATACCACTTGGCAATGATTGGAAGTTACTTACATCCTCACTTACCAGCTGGCCATTAATATTATATACTCTACTATTAGCAGGCATCAATTCACCATCAGTAGTAATAATCAAATCTTCAATGCCTGTTGTTTCGCCATCATTACCATCAGTAATACTACTGGTACTGATGCTCAACATCCTAGGCTTAGCACCTGCAGAAAGATTAGCTTTCAGGAAGCCACGGAAACCTTTGACTTTTCCAGAATTTGCAGAATAAGCCTTGAACTTACCATCAGAAGCACCAATAAAGTAATCATTCTTAGCAATATCCATGGTGTTATAACTTGATGTCCAAACATAACCATTACTCTCACACCAGGCGTCCGGTGTAGTATTTTCGATGGTTACGTACGGATAGTCTTTTACATCTGCAGTATTGATGCTCTCAACATCCTTAGTTGGCTTGATAAGGAATGGCTTACCAGCAACTATCGTATTGTAAGCATGACGTACGAAGTATGCCTTGCTGCCCTCAATATGGTCGAAGTAGAGAATCTGAGTACCGTTCTCACTGCCAGACTTGTAAGTGTCACCAAAGATAGCATCTACCTGATGTACGTTGAGGCTGAAAGGAAGGACGCAAGTCGTCCAACGATTAGCTACCATTTTACGTACAATCTTTACCTGTGCCACATGACCATCTGCAGTTTTTACAACTTCATTGTTCGCATTCGCATCGTCAGCATTATACGTTACCTGATCAACTTCTGGCTTTGTTTCATCCTCATCGAATGAGAAGCCATAGAAGCCAATCTTCGAACCGAAGTTGTAGAGATAGTAGGTCTTACCAGCCTTTACATTAAAGGCATAGGTAACAGGTGAGTCTGCGAGAACAGACCAGCCCAGAGAACCATTTCCCTTGCCTGCAGCAGCATTAGGAACAAGATCTTTACTGAGGAGACTTTCGTAAACATTGTTCTTAAATGCATCTGCTGTCATGTCAAATGTATTAGGTATGCCCTTGAAGTGACTTCTCACAACGTCTATAGTCAACTGTTTGCTATCTAGATCCCAAGTGTATGTATCTACGGGCATAATACCACCTGTTGGCTTACCATTGGTACTCTCAATGTGGGCATTAGAACTTACAAAGTTGCCCGCCTCATCCATAACGAATACACGGCGCTGAGGACGATATACATACTTATTGTTTGAACGATCAAACACACCATTCTGGAAAATGTGTACAGTTACCTTTCCGTTTGTTGCAGGGTTGAACTCAAGGAATGAACCTGAGCATGGTACATTAAACATCTTGTCCTTAACTGTTGAACTATAGCTCTTGAAATCTGCACTGTAGATGCTGGTAGTTTCAGGAAGAGCATTAGAACCATTCTCCTGACGAGCGTTCTTGTTTTGGTTGCAAGCCACATAGTAGTCGAAACCTGTAAGCTTCCATTTGGCTTGTGCAGAAGATGTGTCCCATGCGTTACTGCTTGTCAACTTCTCTGTAGTGATTTCTTTTTTTGGAGTAACTTCCTTAAGGAAGAGCCATCCACCGAGTGTTACAGACAAGGTCTTGTCTTGGTTCCACTTTGTGGTGTGGTTGCCATAAGTTTCATCGCTTTTTACACGATACATAGCAGGGTCGTCAACTTCTACAGAAATTAAAGCTGTAGTGCTTTCTAAGTTTTCACCAGTGACAACGACACGGATTTTAGCTGTACCTTCGCTGACTGCTTCTATCTTTCCTGTTGTTGCATCTACCTTTACGACACCAGGAGATGTAGAGAACCACGAGGTGTGGTATTCTGTATCGGCAAGAGTAGCATTTCCATTTTTAACCGTCAAGTCTGGTGCTACTTGTGTAGTACCTGCATACATTTTAATGCTTGCAGGATCAGGTGTAACGGCGATAACCTTATACTTGCTGTCCACATTCAAAGTGAATGTAATAAGCTCAGGATTGTCATAGACATCACTATAGTCGTCTGTTCCATCAGAACCTGGAGTCGCACTTACTGTAACAGTATATGTACCTGCAGTTTTTGGAGTGAAATTGAGTGTACTGCCTGTTACACTTGAGGCGTTGCCTGTAGGTGTAATGGTGTAAGTGTATATGAAATAACTGCTTACATCTTCACCATTGTAAATCAGAGGAACTGTGATAGTTCTGTTTTTACTATCTTGGTGCAGATTAATGGTGATACCTTTGAATGAATCTGAGAAAACAGGCTTGATCTTACCTTCTGATACCGAGTAAGAGAACTGAAGAGTACCTACAGTATAATTGCTTCCAAGCGATTTTGTTGGAGTCGCAGTAACGGTAATGAGAGATGTTCCCTTACAAAATGCTGTATTTTCAGCATTTTTCTTAACTGTGAATTTTCCTGTCTTATTATCAACAGTCACATTATTGTTTCCACTAACAGCAAAAGACAAGGTGTAGTCCTGACCTAACTTCAAAAGTTTGTCATTATCTCCATAAACCTTGATGACAGGCTGCTCTTCTTCCGCATCTGTGGTGTTGATAGTAACATCCATTACGGAAACGTTGAGTGGAGAAGGGGCCTTTACGCTCAACTGATAAGTGGCTGTAGTTCCTTCATAAGTGTTTGCATCTTTTGGAGTAACAGTTGCTGTGATGGTTGCGATACCTAAGTCCTTAATTGTAATGGTATTACCACTCAGAGTAGCTACATTCTCTGCATTCGACTTGTAAACTACATCATATTGATCTGCAGCAAGAATGTTCTCTCCTGCCTTAACCGTAAGAGTTGGCAAAGTCACAGTTTTTGTAGTGTTGACCACCACATCAGCATTGTGCTTGAAAGAAGCTGTCAGTCGAGTCTTGTCTGAAGATGAAGCAGGGCGCTCTACCTGAAGACTTATCAAGCAAGTAGTACCACCACCATAGCGACCCAAATAGAGTGCATCGCAATCTTTTTCAATGGTATAAGTAAATTCTGAACCACCATCAGCAGATTTTGCCAAGATGTTTGACTTAAAGATGCTATTACCATTTACGTCAGAATAGATAATCACACCAGAAGGGTTATTGCTATTGCAGTAGCCTTTCAGTGTAATCACATCACCCGCTTTAAAGCCACCATTCTTAGGCTTGATAGTGATGTACTTTCCTTCCTTTGCACTGAAGTTGCTGCTAAACGTTATAACTTCTGTATTTGAAGTACAGTTTTTTCCATCAGTAGTAGTACCTACAGAAGTTTTCCAGTCGTAGACAACCCCGCTTTCGGTTGGGGTAACTGGAGTTTTAGCCTTGAAGTTGGCAGTAAGTGCAATCGCAGCAGTTACAGTTGTTGTGTAAGTTGCATTTGTGCTAACGACCTTGCTGCTTGCATCAGTCCAGTTTACGAACTCATATCCGTCGTTTGGTGTTGCGGTGAATGTAAGAGAAGTGTTTGCTTCTACTTCTGAACCTGAGTTGACAGTTGTACCTGCATTTGCAATGGATACAGAACCACCTGCTCCTGCTGTAGCAGAAACTGTGTATTTCTTAACAGGACGAGTGATGGAGATGGACTTAACGTAAGTTGGATCGCCAGTTTTTCTATAAATATAGAATGTACTTAAACCATTCAGAATGTCGCTTGCTTTGACAGTATAACTAATATCTTCACTCTTTTGACTCATGTTGCCAAGACTTACAGAAGAAGAACCTGCGATTGTACCAGTATATGCTACAAAACCTCCTTTACCAGCTGTTGATGAGAATGCGGATATCATTATAATATCACCTTCTTGCAACTTCGTCCCAGACAACGTTATTTTTATATATCCTGACTTATTAAAATCGGAGTCCAATTTATAACCATTTTTGGTATCAACTTTATTTTCTGCTCCTAATGTTACAGTTCCACTACCTTCTGCGTTATATGAAGTATTAGCAGCATTCTCTGATGTCTTGAAAGTATAGGAGAAAATGTTTTCTGTTGTCGTTTTATTACCATTATTGTCGTAATAATCGAAACCGAACTTCTTTTGATTTCCATAGAAATCGTAAAGTCTTGAATTAATCGCCCACTGCGAATAGCGGACGTCAGAATTGAATTTTACACTCCCATTAGTATCTGCAGCCTTGACTCCTATGGCACAGAAGCACAGGAGCATTAGGGAAAGATACAAATAAGTGAAACCGTCCCCCCATCTCGAGAGGTTACGGGACATACGAGTTAGGTGTCTCATTTACTTTTTGTATAGTTTTTGTTGAATTATTGAGTTTATAACATCATCTTGATTATATCAATTATCATGGTGGAAAAGCACACCCCCTGTGCAATTCCGACTGCAAAATTACAAAAAAACAGATTATAATATATTTCAAATACGTTAAAAGAATACGTAATCGTTTACGAAAACATAACATTCACAAGATTAAAAACTTACAAAAAAGGGAATGACCGAAATTCAGCCATTCCCGATATTCAAAAATTCCACAATATTTTCTGATTATTCCTCAATAATCCTCATTACAGTGCCACGCTATCTGAGGCATTATAATTCCACGCTCTCTACGCGGAATTTGAGCAAGCCAGCAGGTACCTTTACCACTACTTCTTCGCCTGCCTTCTTACCCAAGAGAGCCTTGCCGATAGGAGATTTGATGGAGATTTTGCCATTATGAAGATCCGCCTCATGAGGATTGACAATGCTGTAAGTCATACTGCACTTGGTGGAAAGATTGGTAATCCTTACCTTGCTCAACAGACCTACAGTGTCACTCTTAAGACGGGACTTGTCGATGACACGGGCATTCTCCAAGACCTTCTGCTTGAAACTGATCCGACTCAACAGTTTACCCTGTTCACGCTTGGCAGCATGATATTCAAAGTTTTCACTGAGGTCACCCTTGTCACGAGCCTCAGCGATAGCATCACGCACGGCTGGCAACTCCACGTTCACCATGTGCTGAAGCTCGGCTACGAGTTCGTCATAGCCTTCTTGAGACATATATTCCATAATCTTCTAAACTTATATTTTTTCTATCGTTCTTATTGACTGATTATAATTCTGGGGTGCAAAGGTACGGGGAATAAATGGAAACACAAAGAAAAATTCCACAAATATTCGCATAAAAAACTTAAAAATGGGTAACTTTATTTGGTCAGCTTTGTTTTTATCCCTATTTTTGCACCCCATAAACAGTTTATCATCTTGCCATCATCTATCGCTGATACATGGCAAATAAAACAAGCAGACAATCATGAATATCAAAGAGAATTATCAGAAATACGCAAACCAATATGCTTCGGAGTTGACTGCCCTGAAGCGCAAGAACACGGGATTTATCATAGGCGAACTGTTGGCTTTCGGAGGCATTCTAAGTTTCCTGATCTGCTATTTTGCATGCGATGGCGACACCCGTCATTTTCTGGTGGGAGCCGTTCTGTGCCTGGCAGTCTATTTCATCATCCGCCGCATCGACGACCGCCACAAGGAGAAGATAGAACAACTGGCTGCCCTGCTCAAGGTTTATCAGAATGAAATCAAGGCCTGGGAGGGTGACTTCTCCCCTTTTGAAACAGGCGGACAGTATCTGAACCCGCAGCATTCCTATGCATTCGACCTCGATGTCTTCGGCAAGGATTCCCTCTTCAACCGCATCTGCCGCACCATCACTTCGGGCGGTTCTGACAGATTAGCTGCCAACCTCACCCGTGAAACTCCTCTCTCTCTGGAGGAAATTCGCAAAAGAGCAGAACTGCAGAAGGAAATCGCAGCCCCCGACTGGCGTATCAACTTTTTAGCACTTGGCGAAAGAAACTGCAAGAAGATAGATTCTGCAGCCGTGGCTGAGGCGATGCAGAAAGTTTCCCAGATGGAAGTACCGGGATGGTTTGGTTCTCCGATTTCACTCGTCCTCGGTTGGCTGGCGATCATCGGCATCATCGGTTCTGTCGTCCTTTCTATCTGCTCCATCATCTCCATCAATATCCCCCTGTGGTGGGTCATGCTGCAATACATGGTGGTATTCTTCGTTTGCAAGCAAACCCTCGACAAGATAGACAGTAATGGCGGTAAGCTCCGTCATCAGCTCATCGCTTACTCACAGATTCTCCGTCTCATCGCCCAGCGCAATTTCCAGAGCCAGTTGGGCAGGGAGATGCAGGAATCGCTCGCAGATGCATTGCCATCATTCGCCCAACTGGAAAAGATACTGAAGGGTTACGACCGACGGGGCAACTTCCTCGGTCTGTTCTTCACCGATGCCTTCATGCTCAGCGACTTCTTCCTGGTGCGCAGTTTTCTGAAATGGAAGAATACCTATATGGTGAAGATGGAGGAATGGATGAACGTGATCAGCGAGATGGATGCAATGGTTTCAATGGCCGACTTCCGATACAATCATCCCGAAGCCAACGAACCGGAACTGCAAGAATTACCAGAAATCATCTTCGAGGGAAAGAACCTTTATCACCCTTTCCTCGGTGCCAAGGCGGTGAAGAACGATTTCACGGTCAAGGACGGCAACTACTATATCATCACGGGAGCCAACATGGCGGGCAAGAGTACCTTCCTCCGTTCATTGGGCGTGAATTATATCTTAGCGATGGCAGGAATGCCTGTCTTTGCCGACCATCTGAAGATTTCCCGCTTCAGAATGTTCTCCAGCATGAGAACCACAGACGACCTGACGCATGGCATCTCTTACTTCAATGCAGAGCTGATCCGACTGGAAGAACTGTTGAAATTCTGCAAGGGAAGTGCAAGCGGTGAGAGAAACGAGAGACTGAAAACCCTCATTATTCTCGATGAAATCCTGAAGGGCACCAATTCGCTGGACAAGTTGAACGGTTCCAGAAAATTCCTCGAAGCCATCTCCAAATTGCCTGTTAGCGGCATCATCGCCACCCACGACCTGGAACTCTCCAAGATGGAGAATGATCCGGCAGGCAAGTTCCACAACTTCTGTTTTGAGATAGACTTAGGCACGGATGTCACCTATACTTATAAGATACAGCGAGGCGTGGCAAGAAACCAGAATGCCACCTTCCTGCTGAATAAGATTTTGGAGAAGAACTCGGACACGAGATAGGCTCTGTAAAAACGGCAGGACAGATGAAAACCGAATACAGGGAAGTAATAAATCTACTCCGCAAGGAATATTGCATTCGGGATGTAGCGAAGTTGAGTGGTAATGGTGTGAGTACGGTACAACGAGTGAGGCGATTACTAATAGTACAATCACCGCAATAAAATTATCGATTTTACGTTCTTTTCAAAGAAAGGATTTGTGCAATAGTGGCTTAAAGGCTAAAGGCACTACCTTTGCATGCAACAATAAACAATACATTTAAGGTCACAATTTGTGACCTCAAAAAAATAGAAATATGGCGAACAACATAAATAACAATAAACCAGTCGCAATTTGCGACCAGTCTAAAATGGATGTCACAAAATGCGATAACCATGAACTTGCAGGTAATATCGAACCTCTAATAAAAGTAATTAGAGGACAACAAGTTATGCTTGATAAAGATTTAGCCACCTTATATGGTATAGAGACAAAAGTCCTTAATCAAACCGTTAAGCGTAACATAGAGCGATTTCCCGACGATTTTCGTTTTGAATTGAGTAGGGAAGAATGTTTGAGGTCACAAATTGTGACCTCAAATGGCAGAGGCGGCAACCGCTATTCAACTTATGCTTTTACAGAACAAGGCGTGGCTATGCTTAGTAGTGTTCTCCGTTCAAAAACAGCCATTGAGGTCAACATACAAATCATGCGAGCTTTTGTTTCCATGCGCCACTTTATGGTGAATAATGCTTCTGTGTTCAGCCGCTTAGAAACAATAGAATATCACCAGTTGGAAATTTTACAGCACCAACAAGATACAGACAAACACTTAGAAGAATCCGACAAACGCATTGACGAGGTATTTCGCAGATTGGATGAGGGCAATGCCAAGCCGAAGCAGGGAGTGTTCTACAATGGTCAAATTTATGATGCTTATACTTTTGTGTCCGACTTGATTAAAAGTGCGAAGAAACGTATTATCCTTATCGACAACTATGTTGATGAGACTGTACTTACACTGCTCGATAAAAGAGAAGAAGGTGTATCGGCTGTAATCTATACTCAACAAATAAGCCGTCAGTTCCAACTCGACATAGACCGCCATAATGCTCAATATGCACCGATTGACGTTGAAACATTCCGTTTATCGCATGACCGCTTCCTTTGCATAGACGATGATGTATATCACATTGGAGCATCCATCAAAGACTTGGGTAAAAAGTGGTTTGGTTTCTCTAAGATGGAGATACTTACACCAGATGAATTAGTGGAACGAATCAATAGAGGATAAATACACCTTACTATATATGTATGGTTTTAATAGGTTCGCCTTGGCGAACTAATTGATATAACATAGAACATATTAATAAAGCCATAGATGACTGCAGAGGAAGGTTCCCATCCATCTCACAGAATAAACACAGCGCAGGGCTTGAAATCATTATTTTTAGGTATTGTACGAATCGGGGGTTATCAGTACCTTTGCAGCCCAAAATACAAAAGATAATGAACAATAGAATGAACAAGCACTTTACATGGAAGAAATACCACCGCTGGTTCGGACTCGTACTGTCCGTATTCATGCTGGTATTCTGCGTTTCAGGCATTATCCTGAACCACCGCCAACTATTCGCAGACTGTGCTGTGAGCAGAAGTTTACTGCCTCCTGCCTATCATATCCGCAACTTCAACAATGGTATCATCAAAGGCTCTACCCCATCGCCTCTGGGCATCCTGGCGTATGGCTATGCAGGCGTATGGCTCACAGACAGCAAAATGCAAAACTGGGAGGATTTCAACCAGGGACTTCCGGAACAGGTGGATGAGAGAAACATCCGCCATCTGGTCTGTACCAAAGATGGAAGGATCTGGTGCGCTGCCCTTCGGGACGTTTATTATTTCGAAGCTGACAAGGCGAAGAGGAATGATGTTCATGGAAAGAATACCCTTGGAGGAAGATGGATCAAGTTCCCTCTCCCTGATCATCATGAAAGGATGGCAGACATCACACTTACTCCAGACAGCATGAATGTTATAGCCCTGACCCGTTCTGCTATTTACGAAATTACGACCCACAAAAAATCGGACAGTTTCGCAAAAATACAATCCGCACATTCTGAAAATAATTTTTACACGACAAGAAGTATTATTGCCCAACCAGATGGTTTTATTCCAACGGAATCATTATTCAAGACTGTCTGGGCTTTGCACAGCGGAGCCTTCTTCGGACTTACGGGCAGACTGGTGGTAGATGCCATCGCCATCGTACTCATCATCCTATCGCTAACGGGTATCGTCCTCTTTATTTTACCCTATCGCATCCGCAGACAAAAACGTTTGTTGACAAACGGACTGCAGGATAAGAAACTGAAGGAAAACGAACTGAATCCTGCAGAAATCAAGGAAAGGATGAAGGTTCTCGGCAAGCGGATGGTGTGGAATGCGAAATGGCACAACAAGATAGGTTATACCACCATCATCCTCACCCTCTGGCTGGCAATTACCGGTATGTGCCTGCGCCCACCATTGATGATTCCACTGGCTCTCAACAAGACAGAACAGAAGATAAAAGACGGCAATGTATGGCACGACAAGCTCCGTGCCATCCGATGGAATGAGGCTGAGAACAACTGGCTTGTATCTACCTCTGAGGGTTTTCTCTATGTAGATAAATCCTTCAGTCAGAAGCCACGACTGCTCGACAAAAGCCAGACTCCAAAGGTGAGTCCGATGGGAGTAAACGTATTTGAAAGCGACGACAAGGGCGGTTGGCTGATAGGATCGTTCAGCGGTTTGTTCCGCTGGTATCCGAAGCAGGAACTTATCCTGGACTACTCCACTGGGAAGCCTCATCATGACAATTCGATGATTCCGATTTCCAGTACACTGACAAGCGGTTTCTCCAAGGATTTCTTCGGTGGCAGAGCGGTAGTTTTCGATTATAGCAAGGGCGCAGACATTCCTGTTTCCACACCTGAATTACTATCCCGCACTCCCCTTTCTCTCTGGAATGTAGCCCTCGAACTGCATGTGGGCAGATGCTATTCTCCCCTCTTGGGTCCGCTTTCCGACCTCTTCGTCTTTATCTCCGGACTGCTGATTTCCTTAGTGCTAATATCCGGATATATTATTTTACATCGAAGAAAGAAGAAGAAATCAAAAAACAAGGAATAATTTTACACAAGAACAAACATAAAAAGAGGGCGTGTCGTAAATCCATGACACACCCTCTTCTTATGTTTATTCATACTTTTTGTGGAAGACAAGCAGGCAGACGGCTCCCATCAAAGCCATAGGTACACCGATAAGAGCAGGGAAATGATAACCCAATCCCATTGCCACAGGTATTCCTCCGAAGAAAGCACCAAGCGCATTTCCCAAATTGAATGCCGCCTGAATGCAGCAGCCTCCGAGCATCTCGCCACCCTCACTATGCTTGACTATCAGGAACTGTTCTGGCGAACCGATTCCGAAAAGACAGGCACAGCAGATGAACATCATGGCTGCCGAAACCCATCCTATGTGGGAAAGGAAGAAAGTGGCAAGCAGGGCTGCAGCTGCCAAGAACTGGAGATAACAGGTAAAACGTCCTGGCTTAAACCTATCGGCAAGCAAGGCACTCACCTGATTGCCTACCACCATACCCAATCCTGCAAGAATCATCAGTGCTGAAATGCTGGCAGCACTGAACCCGCCGTTCCACTGCAATAAAGGCGAGATGTAACTGAACCAGCAGAGTATGCCGCCATTGCCTAAGAAAGTGGCTGCGATGATGAGCCAGGGAGCCAGATGGCGCATGAACTTGAACTGTGCTTTCATTCCCTTATTGGGCAATGCCTCTACATTAGGTACCCAGCGATAGATCATATACAAAGTGAGCAGTCCCAATATCACGGACATCAGGAAAGGAACTCGCCAGGACATCGTATGACTGAGAAATGTACCGAGCGGAACACCCATCAGGTTGGCGAAAGGCATTCCGGCGCACATCATTGCCACCGCCTTGGTTTCCTTGCCTTCCTTGGCCATTTTCACAGCCACGATCGTTGCCGTTCCGAAGTAAGCACCATGTGGCAAGCCCTGGATAAAGCGGGCGCAGAGCAACAGCCAGTAGTTAGGGGCAACAGTGGCAATAATGGCTCCTATCACCACCAACGACGTAAGAAAAAGCAGGATATTCTTAGGGCGATACTTGTGCATCAGTATCAGGGAGAAGGCTCCTGCACAAACGCCCAGGGCATAAATGGAGATGAGATGGCCCACTTGCGGGATGCTCACATTCATGTTGTGTGCCACATCTGTGAGAATTCCCTCGATAATAAATTCCGCCATTCCGAGGGTGAAAGTACCCAAGGCGAGTGCAAACAATCCTTTTTTCATTATTCTCTGTGTATTATCCTTATATCAAATCAATCTTATTTTTTCGGGGTGCAAAATTACAAAAAGAAAATGAAAAGCAGGGAGGAACGGATTGGATTTTTTATCTAAAATAAGCAAATTGTTGATGGAAGGAGAAATAAATATCCATTTTTTTCGCAATGTCGATGGGTGACAGGGGTGACAGACCCCTCCACAAAAAAACTGAAAACTCGTGTCA
>OMGB01000253.1_pt1 | contig 22600 bp, 19 predicted proteins | sample 1645791 | NCBI WGS metagenome assembly OMGB01 (sample SAMEA103958120, study PRJEB25191) | human gut metagenome | biome: human-associated habitat [ENVO:00009003]; feature: intestine environment [ENVO:2100002]; material: feces | place: Germany | collected 2013/2015 | reverse complement strand
GACGGAATGAGGCTGTTTCCGGTCGGGAGACTCGATAAAGAATCTGAAGGACTTATGCTTTTAACCAATGACGGAGAATTGATGAATAACCTTCTGAATGCAGCCGGCGGACATGAGAAAGAATATTATGTAACCGTTGACAGAAAAGTAACTGACATATTCCTTAAGGCATTGGAAAGCGGTGTTAAGATCAATAACCGTGCTACGGGAGCGAAGGTAATCACAGCACCGTGCAGGACACGGAGAATATCGGATAATACATTTTCGATAATACTTATACAGGGACTCAACAGACAGATAAGGCGTATGTGTGGGGCACTCGGATATGGCGTGGTCAGGCTTAGGAGAATGCGTATAAAGAATATATGTCTTGGTGATCTTAATGAAGGATGTATAAGGAAACTTTCCGATGAAGAGATCATCGGACTTAATAAATAACCGGAAGGTATAAGTATGAACAGATCAGACAGAATTAAAGAACTGGTTGATACACTTAATAAAGCAGCTAAAGTGTATTATTCCGGAACAGATGAGATAATGAGCAATCTGGAATATGACAGATTATATGATGAACTTAAGGCACTTGAAGATGAGACAGGCATCGTTCTTGCGGGAAGCCCTACGCATAAGGTCGGATACGAGACGTTAAGCGAACTGCCCAAAGAAGAACATGAGCGCCCGATGTTAAGCCTGGATAAGACTAAATCAGTCGAAGAACTCGCTGCTTTTGCGGGAACTCATAAGTCCCTTCTTTCGTGGAAACTTGATGGCCTTACGGTCGTGGTGACATATCGTGACGGTGAGTTATATAAGGCTGTAACGCGCGGAAACGGATATGTCGGTGAAGTTATAACACCTAATGCGAGAGTTTTTGTGAACCTTCCGGCGAAGATTCCGTACAAAGGTGAGCTTGTCATAAGAGGTGAAGCAATAATAACATATTCGGACTTTGAACGCATTAACCGGAGCATTGAAGAAGACGAGAACAAATATAAGAATCCGCGTAATCTGTGCAGCGGTTCCGTAAGACAGCTTAATAACCGGATAACGGCAGAACGTAATGTGAGACTTATTGCATTTGCACTTATAAGAGCGGATGGTGTGGATTTTGGTAATTCCAGACAGAAACAGTTTGAGTGGCTTAAAGGCCAGGGTTTTGAAGTCGTAGAATATAAGATTGTTGATGAAACAAGTGTCGCAGATGCTGTAGAATACTTTTCAAAAGCAATTACAGACAATGATTTTCCGTCTGACGGGCTGGTACTTTTATATGATGATATTGCATATGGCGAGTCACTCGGAACAACGGCTAAATTCCCGCGTAATGCCATAGCTTTTAAATGGGCTGACGAAATGGCAATTACCAGACTGAAATGTGTGGAATGGTCGGCATCAAGAACCGGCCTCATTAATCCGGTTGCGGTTTTTGAACCTGTAGAACTTGAAGGAACGACGGTTTCAAGGGCGAGCGTCCATAATGTAAGCATAGTCAGGGAACTTAAGCTTGGATATAACGATGAAATTAAAGTATATAAAGCGAATATGATCATTCCGCAGATAGCAGAGAATATTACGGGAAGCGCAACAATAGAAATTCCAGAGGTGTGTCCTGTATGCGGCGGCCCGACGGGCATTAAGAAAGCTAATGACACGGAATCTTTATATTGTCTGAACCCGGACTGCCAGGCTAAGCATATTAAGCGTTTTGAACATTTTGTATCAAGAAATGCACTTAATATTGACGGAATATCTTCGCAGACATTGGAGAAATTTATTGACCGTGGCTTTATAAAGAACTATACTGATTTATACCATCTGAATAATTATGAAGATGAAATAGTCGGAATGGATGGTTTTGGAAGAAAATCATATGATAATATAATAGAATCGGTGGAAAAATCGCGCACTGTTACGCTTGACCATGTTATATATGCACTGGGAATCGGCGGCATAGGACTTGCTAACGCGAGACTTGTCAGCAGACATTGTAACGAGGATCCGGAGACTGTTGCAGATATTACAATGGAGGAACTTATGTCCATTGATGGCATCGGTGACGTTCTGGCACAGTCATTCAGGGAATATTTTGATGACGTTAATAACCGCAGGCTTTACAATGAACTTCTTGCGGAACTTAAGCTTCAGAAAGAAGTCAGGGATACTTCATCACCGGTTGCAGGAAAGACCTTTGTCATCACAGGCAGTGTAAATCATTTTACAAACAGGGATGAACTAAAGGCGTTTATAGAGACACTTGGCGGTAAGACCACCGGCAGCGTATCAGCTAAGACGGATTATCTCATTAATAATGATGTGACGAGTAATTCGTCCAAGAATAAGAAGGCAAGAGAACTCGGTATTCCGGTTATTTCGGAGGAAGAGTTTATTAAACTTACAGGGAGGGATTTTTAATGCCCATAAGGACACAGAATAATCTGCCGGCTAAGGCAGTTCTTGAAAACGAGAATATATTTGTTATGGATGAAGACAGGGCTATATCACAGAATATACGTCCTCTTGAAATCCTTATACTGAATCTCATGCCGCTTAAGGAAGATACGGAAGTACAGCTTCTGCGCGCATTATCTAACACTCCTTTGCAGATAAATATTACATTTCTGCAGACGGCGACATATGTATCGACGCACACGGCAGCTTCACACCTGAACCAGTTCTATCTTACATTTGACCATGTTAAGAACAGAAGATTTGACGGAATGATCATTACGGGTGCTCCGATAGAACATCTTGATTTTGAACAGGTTGACTATTGGAATGAACTTACGGAGATCATGGATTGGACGAAGACGAATGTTACTTCGACATTTCACATATGCTGGGGGGCGCAGGCCGGATTATATTATCATTTCGGGGTCCGCAAGGTATGGCTGGATGAGAAGATTTCCGGCGTATATCTGCACAGGGTTCTTAACAGGAAGAATCCGCTTGTCAGAGGATTTGATGATGTCTTTATGGCACCGCATTCAAGACATACGGCATCGTCTCCTGAAGATATCAGAAAATGTGATGACCTTGTAATTCTTGCAACATCCGATGAAGTCGGCGATCTGCTTGTAATGAAGAAAGACGGAAGCCAGATATTTGTGCTTGGACACCTTGAATATGACAGGCTGACGCTTGACCGTGAATATAAGAGAGATCTGGCCAAAGGCCTTAATCCCAAAATTCCGGATAATTATTACACGGATAATGATACACAGATAAGACCGTACCTTACATGGAGGGCAACATCTAACTGCCTGTACAGCAACTGGCTCAATTACTTTGTATACCAGATTACACCGTATATTTTGTAACACAGGAGAAAATTATGCAATATAAATACATATTTTTTGATCTGGACGGTACACTTACCGACCCGGGAATCGGAATAACCAATTCGGTAATGTATGCTCTTGACAAATTCGGCATACATGCCGACCGTGAGAACCTGTACTGTTTCATAGGTCCGCCGCTTGTGGATTCGTTTATGGAATTTTACGGTTTCCCCGAAGACAAAGCCCGTAAGGCAGTTGAATATTATAGGGAATATTTTTCGGTAACCGGCCTGTTTGAGAATAAGGTATATGACGGAATGGAAGATGTTCTGGATAAGCTTAAATCAGCCGGACACAAGCTTTATGTGGCAACGTCCAAGCCGAAAGTGTATGCAGACCGGATACTTGAGAGATTTAATTTAAAGAAATACTTTGAGTATGTTGCCGGAGCAGATCTTGAAGGACATAAGTCATCCAAGTCGGATGTTGTTAAGGAAGCAATGGAAATAAGTCATGCATCATCTGATAAAATTCTTATGATAGGTGACCGCAAACATGATATAATAGGCGCAAGGAATAACGGAATCCGGACGGCTGCTGTACTGTACGGGTACGGGAACCGGAAGGAATTTGAAGAGGAATGTGCGGATTATATACTTGATAAAGTTGAGGATATATTACAATTCAGATAGTGAAGAGGTGAATTTGAGTGAAAAATGTTTTTTTAACCGATTTAAAAGAAGGAATGGTATTGGGAAGAGACCTGGTGACGTCAGCGGGAATAATGATTCTTCCGGCAGGAGTTGTCATTACGGCTCCGATTATAAAACATCTTGAAACACTTGGAGTTGTGGCAGTCAGCATAGACGACAAAGCTAAGGTGGAAGAAAAAGAGCCGGAGCCTGCAGAACCGGATGTCACTACGGATGAGCGCAAGGCAGGATTTGAAGAATTCAGCCATAAGTACATTGATGCAAAGGACAGTCTCAATAATACTTTCGGTAAAATGATTAATAACAACATTGACAAGTCTGATGTTGAAGAGATAATTGATAAGAGCTGGAACATGCTTGGCACGGAATATAATTCATACAACATGTTAAATATGTTATACTCAATGCACAATTACAGTGATACAACATATATGCATTGCATGAATGTCGGAATGATTGCGTCGCTGATAGGCAAATGGCTCGGCTGGAAAGAAGAGGACATTAAGATACTTAATGCGTGCGGAATGTTTCATGATATAGGCAAACTTCTTATACCCAAGGAAATTCTTGATAAGCCGGGAAGGCTCACACTCAGTGAATATGAGATAATGAAATCTCATACGATAAGAGGGTATCAGCTGATTAAGGAATGGGAACTCAATGAGCATATTGTAAATTGTGCACTTATGCATCACGAAAGGTGCAACGGATCGGGATATCCGTTTGGAATCACCGGTGATAAGATAGATGAATATGCCAAGATTATTGCTATTGCGGATGTTTATGAAGCTATGACGGCAAACAGGGCATACCGTGGTCCGATATGCCCATTCGATGTTGTTGCCCAATTTGAGGACAAAGGTTTTGATCTGTATGAGACCAGGTATCTTCTGGTATTTATACAGAATATAGTCGATTCATATCTTCATACCAAAGTAAAGCTTAATAACGGTGAGACGGCAGAGATAATCCTTATCAACAAACAACGCGGTTCCAAACCGGTTGTGATAACGAGTACGGGAAGACCTGTAGATCTGTCCAAAGAGCCGGAACTTAGGATCGAAGAGGTTTATGAGTCGTAATGCGTGACACGGTTCTGGTAAAGGCGCATATCGACAAAGCGGAATTTGCGGCCTGACTTGCAAGAAGTCCCAGAAGGTAAGCATATATTCCCATCCGTGGAATAAGGAATACAATACATATAATGGTTATCAATTCAGAAAGCATGCTGTTTAAGAGCACACGGCCGGCCTGACCGAGTGCATGCAGCATGCTTTTGTATGTTGTGTTAATAAAAATAAAAGGACATAGCCACGCCATTATTCTTATATATCCTGAAAGTTTGGGCTCGTCAAAAACATAAGCCATGATAACGGCACCGGCCGTTGTATATCCTATAATACATATAAAACCGAATGCCAGTGAGAAAACCAGTGCCATGCGGCTTGATTTAATTAATTTATCTGAAGAAGACTGTTCTTTGGCAACAGAGGGCAGTAACATCTGGGCAACCGAACCGGTTAATGTGGACGGAAAAAGAATAACGGGCATTGCCATGCCGGTCAGTATCCCAAAAATGGCTACAGAATGTTGGGCGGAATATCCGTAAACAGTCAGCATAAGCGGAATGAGAGCGGCCTCAAGACTCTGCATTCCGTGCAGGGCAAGTCTGTTTAAAGATACCGGAATAGAAGTCTTTATAATCTGTTTTACTTCGATACCGGGATGTCTGGTTGTGCGGATATTTTTGCGGCGCCTTGTTAATACAATGGCCGCACATAATAAAGCGGCTGCGATTTCTCCGCAGACAAGTCCGGCGACGCCGACGGCCGCTGTGATTTCCTCGCCTTTATTATGTGCAATATGTACAATGATATAGATGGCTCCGAGTCTTACAGCCTGTTCAAAAATCTGTGAAACTGCGGGAATAACGGTTCGCTCCTTGCTTATGTAATATGCGCATACGAGACAATGAATACATGCGAAAGGAACGGAGAAGACAGAAATACGGATTAACGGTGCGACATGCGGATTATGAAAAATATAACCGGCAATTATGTCTGCGCCCATATATGACAAAACAGTACATATAATACATAAAATCATTGACATTCCGAAACAGAATACAGCCGTGTGCCTTGCGCGCAGATGGTCCCTGGATGCTGCATAAGCAGCACAGAAACGTGATACGCATACTTCCGGACCTGCAATTCCTATGGCATAACATACGGCTGTAACCGGCATTATAAGCTGGTAAAGTCCCATTCCGGCGGCACCGATGCTTCTTGAAAGAAAAATCCTGCAGCCGAAACCGAAAATTTTTGTTAATACCCCGGCTAAAGTCAGTATAAGAGTTCCTTTGATGAAAGTTTTTCTGGACATAATGATTCACTGGTCTTTTTTTAACATCATATGAGAGAATAGCATATTATATTAATAAGAAATAACATAACGGTACTGATATGAGCATATATCTTGACAATGCCGCGACGACTCCGCTTATGCCGGAAGCCGCGCAGGCAATGAAACGGTATTACTCGGCGGATTTCTATAATCCGTCGGCATTATATTCAAAGTCCAGGCACGTCCGTGATAAAATAGAAGAGGCCAGAAGTGTGATAGCGGGACTTATAGGAGCAGAACCGGAAGAAATTTTCTTTACATCGGGAGGCACTGAATCCGATAACTGGGCTCTTAATGAGGCAATGTCGGTAAGGGGACATATAATAGCCGGCAGCATAGAACACAAAGCCGTGCTGGCACCGCTTGAACGATACGCCGGTACGGGAGGGCGGTATGATCTGCTTCCGGTTGACGGGGAAGGATTTATAAAGCCTGAAATACTGAGAAAGTATATAAAAAGAGACACATCAATGATAAGCGTGATGACCGCCAATAATGAAATCGGTACGGTTGAGCCGATTGGAAAGCTGGCGAGGATAGCGCATGAGTACGATATTATTTTTCATACTGATGCGGTGCAGGCATTCGGGCATATTCCGGTAAATGTGGACAGCATGAACGTTGATATGTTAAGCGCATCATCCCATAAATTCAATGGTCCCAAAGGAACGGGATTTCTGTATATAAGGCGTGAATGCAGGGCGCATCCGTTTATATACGGAGGCGGTCAGGAAAGAGGAATGCGTTCCGGTACCGAAAATGTTCCGGGAATAATAGGCATGGCGGAAGCTGCCAGAGTATCATGTGCCAGACTTGAAATGACAATGGCACACTGCCGCAGAATGAGCGAATATATTACGGGAAGGATAATGAAAGAAATAGAAAATGCAAGAGTGAACGGACCCTCGGATTATGAAAAAAGGCTGCCCGGAAATATGAGCATAGGTTTTGAAAATGTGGATGCACAGTCATTACTGGTGCTTCTGGATATGTATGGTGTAAATGCTGCAGCCGGTTCAGCCTGCGGTAAAGGAAATACATCCCATGTGCTAAGGGCAGTCAGAACTCCGGATAAATATGCGATGGGAACGATCAGAATGAGCATAGATAAGGAAATGAATTACCGGACGGCCGATTATGTGGTGGAAGTCCTGAAAAAGTCGGTCGCGGCGGCCAGAAAACAGAGATGATTCATGAAAGCCGCCGCTGCATTATATTATGTGAGCGGAATAAAAGCCGGGGAACGGTCTTCGAACGATGCCACATATTTAAAACCGGTATTGACGAGAATGTCTCTTGCGGTACGAAAAGCGTATCCGAGGGACTTTACATAATGTGCATCGGAGCCGACCGTAACAATTTCACCACCCAGTTCACGGTAACGCTTAAGAATGGTTATTGTAGGTATGAAATAAGTTATACCATTTGATAATCCGCGCGTATTCAATTCAATGCCGTGTCCTTTGGCTATTATATTCTTAAGAATCATTTCGGTGATATCATAGAAGTCATCATCAACATATACATAATCTTTATCTTTGACATATCTTCTTATATAATCCAGATGTCCGTATACATCATAATCGTCATATGTGGTCACATTCCTGAGAATTGCCTTATAATAGTCGTGAATGGCATTACTGCTGTCGCGGCCATCCCAGAACTTTGGATAGTAAGGGTCCATTCCGTCAACCATATGGGATGAACCTATAACGAAATCAAAAGGGTATTTGTGGACAAGCGCACGGTTGTCCGGTTCGATTGAAGGGTTGAGGCCGAGCTCAATTCCTATTTTGATGTGGATTTTATCGCTGAATTCTTCCTTAAGCGCGCGCAGTTCATTAAAATATGCGTCAACGTCAAGCCGGAACATTTCCTTGCCGTTCTCCAAAGGATAATCATAATCCATATGGTCTGTAAAGCATATCTCGCTCATGCCGCATGCTATTGCCTTGGAAATATGCTCGCGCGGACTGACCTCGCAATCCGATGAAAAATATGTATGTACATGGTAATCTGATATCATATGTTACTCCTTATAATCTGTTGATCAGTGTTATTAACCACATACAAATTATAATTAAACTGAAATATTTGTCAATCTTTACACAAAAATAAAATAAGGGTTGAAATTTATGGATAAAGAAGGTAAAATGTCACTAGATTGATTTTTATTTAACAATCCTTTCATTTAAATTTTCTTTAGGAGGAATAAAAAAATGGCAGTAAAAGTTGCAATCAACGGATTCGGCCGTATCGGTCGTCTTGCTTTCAGACAGATGTTCGGAGCAGAAGGATATGAAGTAGTAGCTATCAACGATTTAACAAGCCCTAGAATGCTTGCTCACCTTCTTAAATATGACTCTTCACAGGGTAAATATGAGAAGGCTGATACAGTTTCAGCAGGTGAGGATTCAATCACAGTTGATGGTAAGACAATCAAGATTTATGCATTCCCGGACGCTAACAATTGTCCATGGGGAGAACTTGGAGTAGACGTAGTACTTGAGTGCTCAGGTTTCTACACATCTAAGGAGAAAGCACAGGCTCATATTAATGCCGGTGCCCGTAAGGTTGTTATTTCAGCTCCTGCAGGAAACGACCTTCCTACAATCGTATACAATGTTAACCATACAACACTTAAGGCTTCTGATACAATCATTTCAGCAGCTTCATGTACAACTAACTGCTTAGCACCTATGGCTAAGGCTCTTAATGACCTTGCTCCAATCGAGTCAGGTATCATGTGTACAATTCACGCTTACACAGGCGATCAGATGATCCTCGACGGACCTCAGAGAAAGGGTGACTTAAGAAGATCAAGAGCAGGTGCTATAAACATCGTTCCTAACTCAACAGGCGCTGCTAAAGCAATCGGCCTTGTTATTCCGGAACTTAACGGAAAGCTCATCGGAGCTGCTCAGCGTGTACCTACCCCTACAGGTTCAACAACACTTCTTTTCGCTGTAGTTGACAAGAAGGTTACTAAGGAAGAGATCAACGCTGCTATGAAGGCTGCTCAGACAGAGTCATTCGGATACAATGAAGATGAGATCGTTTCATCAGATATCGTTGGTATGAGATATGGTTCACTCTTCGATGCAACACAGACTATGGTATCAGAGCTTCCTGATGGAAAGTGCCAGGTTGAGGTTGTTTCATGGTATGATAACGAGAACTCATACACAAGCCAGATGGTTAGAACAATTAAGTACTTCTCAGAGTTAGCTTAATTCTATAGTGTATAGTATTCGTATGTATTCCATACGATAAAACAGACCTATAAGGGTCCGGTCAAGGCATACCGGCATAACGCCGGACGAGCTTCAGGGCCGGACCCTTTCTATTATGTATAATCCAAAGGAGATATAATTATGCTTAACAAGAAAAGTATTGATGACATCAATGTTAAGGGTCAGAGAGTGCTTGTAAGATGTGATTTTAACGTTCCGCTTAAGAATGGTGTTATCACAGATGAGAACAGAATCGTTGCAGCACTTCCTACAATCAAGAAATTGATCAATGATGGCGGCAAGGTAATCCTTTGCTCACATCTCGGAAAGGTTAAGAATGGTCCTAATGAAGGAGAGTCACTTGCACCTGTTGCAAAGAGACTTTCAGAGAAACTCGGCAAAGAAGTTGTATTCGCTGCTGATGATGAGGTTGTTGGACCTAACGCAAAGGCTGCCGTAGCAGCTATGAAGGACGGAGATGTAGTTCTTCTCCAGAACACAAGATTCAGAAAAGAAGAGACCAAGAACGAAGAGAATTTCTCCAAGGAACTTGCATCTCTTTGTGACGTATATGTTAATGATGCTTTTGGTGCATGCCACAGAGCACACTGCTCAACAGAAGGTGTTACTAAGTTCGTTAAGACCAACGTTGTAGGATACCTTATGCAGAAAGAAATCGAATTCCTCGGTAATGCAGTTAATAATCCTGTAAGACCGTTTGTAGCTATCCTTGGCGGTGCTAAGGTCGCTGACAAGCTTAATGTTATTTCCAATCTTCTTGAGAAGTGCGACACACTTATCATTGGTGGCGGTATGGCATACACATTCCTCAAAGCTAAGGGATATGAAATCGGTATTTCGCTCTGCGACGATACCAAGATTGATTATTGCAAGGAAATGATGGCTAAGGCTGAGAAACTCGGCAAGAAACTTCTTCTTCCGGTTGATGCCGTTACTATCAAAGATTTCCCTAACCCAATCGACGCTCCTGTAGAAGTTGAAGTATATGATGCTGATAAGATGCCTGCTGACAGAGAAGGCTGCGATATCGGACCTAAGACACAGGAACTTTTTGCTGAGGCAGTTAAGACAGCCAAGACAGTTGTATGGAACGGACCTATGGGCGTATTCGAAAATCCTACACTTGCAGCAGGTACAATTGCTGTAGCCAAGGCTCTTGCAGAGACAGATGCTACAACAATAATCGGCGGCGGCGATTCAGCAGCAGCTGTTAATACACTCGGATTCGGTGATAAGATGACACACATCTCAACAGGTGGCGGTGCATCACTTGAATTTCTTGAAGGCAAGGCTCTTCCTGGAATCGAATCAGCAGATGACAAATAATATTCGGAGGAATTAATATAATGCGTAGAAGAATTATCGCAGGCAACTGGAAAATGAATAAGACTCCAAGCGAGGCAGTTGCATTAATTAATGAACTTAAACCTCTTGTAGTTAACCCTGATGTTGATGTTGTATATTGCGTTCCTGCAATCGACCTTACAACAGCAATTGAGGCTACCAAGGGTACTAATGTTGCAATCGGTGCAGAGAATATGTATTTTGAAGAGAGCGGTGCTTACACAGGCGAAATCGCTCCTGCAATGCTTACAGATATCGGAGTTAAATATGTTATCATCGGACACTCAGAGAGAAGAGAATACTTCGCAGAGACAGATGAGACAGTTAACAAGAAAGTTCTCAAGGCATTCGAGCATGGTATTACACCTATTATCTGCTGCGGTGAGACACTCACACAGAGAGAACAGGGAATTACTCTTGACTGGATCAGAATGCAGATCAAGATTGCATTCCAGAATGTAACAGCAGATCAGGCTAAGAGCGCAGTTATCGCTTATGAGCCAATCTGGGCTATCGGAACAGGCAAGACTGCAACAGCAGATCAGGCTGAAGAGGTATGCGCAGGTATCCGTGCGGTTATCGGTGAGATTTATGATGAAGCTACAGCTGAAGCAATCAGAATCCAATATGGCGGATCGATGAATGCTGGCAATGCAGCTGAACTTCTTGCTAAACCTGACATTGACGGCGGACTTATCGGCGGAGCAAGCCTTAAGGCTGACTTCGGCAAGATTGTCAATGCATAATTAATGTATTTAATGATAAACGGCATGACCGGGAACGACCGGTTGTGCCGTTTTTTTATATGCGTTAATCCGGTGCAAATATTAAAAAACATGTCGAATTACAGCAGAAAATTTAAATTTGTGCAGAACAAAATTCGACATATGAAAAACATTCACGGGGATATAATGGACATGTAAACGACAGGAGGGGGCGCGCGTGCACTATGAAATCTACATTGACGTTGTATTTTGCATAAATTTTGTGATGGATTACATAATATTGTCGATAACGGATGGAATACTTAAGTGCACAAATAGGACGCGCCCGGCTGTCAGGCTGTTAAAACGCTATGCTGCGGCAGCTGCCGGGGCGTTGTGGGTATGTGTGGTGTTAGTATTCAGATTGTATGGCCTGGTATGGAATGTGATAACATATATACCGGCGTGTGCCATGATGGTTATAATAATGGCAGACATCAGGAAACCTTCAGTCATACTGAAAGGCGTAGGTGTTATGTATCTTGCGGCGTGTATGTTCGGAGGTTTTATACATATCTTATACTATTATACAATGTTTGGCTATATGGTAAGCAGACCGGATAACGGGCTGTATACGGCTAGCATATGGCATATAGCGGCGGGAACGGTGTTGTTTACACCTGCCTTAAAAATTGCATATACAAGAATATCTGCCGGATTTAAAATACGCAGATTTGTGTATGAGATAGAGATTGAACATGGCGGGAGAAAAATAAGTCTTAAAGCGTTATGCGATACGGGGAATTCCCTGACAGATCCGTATAACGGGGAACCGGTCAATATAATCTGTTCGGATTGCCTGGATATGATTATAGGGGATATGACCGGGTGCGGATATCATCTGGTACCGTACAAAGCGGTGGGGACTGATGACGGGCTGATTCCGGTAATAAGGCTTGACAGACTTATTTTGCATGACGGGCAGAAAATAAAAGTAATTGATAAGCCTCTTTTTGCGCTGTATTCCGGAAAATTCGCAGGGCAGGAAGAGTACAGGGCAATAGTTCATCCGGCGTTGATGGGCGGGACTAAAGGTTAAAAGGAGTGAAATGAAATGTTTTTAAAAGTAATGATGCCAAATTGTTTTCAATTTAAAGTGGTGCCGACCTTTAAGAATCTGTTTCTGGAACCTAAAGGAGACATTCATTATATAGGAGGTGCGGATGTTCTTCCGGCACCTTTGGATGCAGAGGAAGAAGCAGAAGTGATAGCGGATCTGGGAGGTGAGTTTGACGCAAAAGCCAAATCCGTGCTTATAGAACATAATTTACGCCTGGTAGTGTACATAGCCAAGAAATTTGACAATACGGGAGTTGGCGTAGAAGATCTGATTTCCATAGGCACAATAGGACTTATCAAGGCAATCAACTCGTTTGATTCAGGCAAAAACATTAAACTGGCAACATATGCATCACGTTGTATTGAAAATGAAATCCTTATGTATCTGAGACGGAATTCCAAGACACGTATGGAAGTTTCGATAGATGAGCCTCTCAATGTTGATTGGGATGGAAATGAACTGCTGTTGTCGGACATTCTTGGCACGGAAGAAGATGTTATATACCGCGATATAGAAGATGAAGTAGAGAAAAAACTGTTAAAAAAAGCAATCGACCGTCTGGGAGAACGGGAGAGAATGATTATTGACTTGAGATTTGGATTGTCATCGCCTGATGATACGGAGATGACGCAGAAAGAAGTGGCGGACCTTATGGGGATAAGTCAGTCATATATTTCGAGACTTGAAAAAAAGATAATCAAGAGGCTCAAAAAAGAAATAGTGAAGTATGAATAATGGGGAAATATAGGAAATAATTTCCGCTTAAAAAATGCACCGGAAATGATTAGATATGCCGTGTTTGGTTAAAGATATTTCATATACGAATTGAAATGGCAGGTATGAAATATGACAGCATACAAAGTTGAAATCTGCGGTGTTAACACCGCAAGACTTCCAATGCTCCGGGAGCAGGAGAAAGAGGAGTTGATGGCTGCGCTTAAAAAAGGGGACGAGGCAGCCAGACAGAAATATATTAAGGGGAATTTGAGACTTGTATTAAGCGTAGTACAGCGTTTTTCGGCAAGCGGGGAGAATCTGGATGATCTGTTCCAGATAGGATGTATCGGACTTATCAAAGCTATTGATAATTTTGATGTGAACCAGCAGGTGAAACTGAGTACTTATGCTGTGCCAATGATAATTGGGGAAATTAGGAGATACCTCCGGGACAACAGCCAGATAAGAGTATCGCGTTCACTTAAAGATACGGCATATAAGGCGATTTATGCCAAAGAGCGCCTTATGAAACAAAGCCAGAAAGAGCCGACGATTAATGAAATTGCCGCTGAAATAGGTGTGGACAAAGAAGAAATCGTAATGGCTCTTGATGCGGTACAAAGTCCGGTGTCACTTTACGAACCTGTATATTGTGACGGCGGCGACACATTGTATGTCATGGATCAGGTGAGCGATACCAAGAATGTCGAGGACAACTGGGTGAGCAATCTGGCTCTCAAGGATGCCATAGGCAGGCTGGCGCCGAGGGAAAAAGAGATAATAAGGTTAAGATTTTTCAGGGGCAGGACGCAGATGGAAGTTGCCAAAGAAATAGGCATATCCCAGGCACAGGTCAGCAGGCTTGAAAAAAATGCGCTAAAAACAATGAGACGATACCTTTTGTAATCTTGTTTTTGTCTGCCGGATGTGATAAAATATTTGGTATGAATAAATCAAAGTTAAGAAATATTATAATTAAAGCGGCGATACCGCTTGTTATACTTGCGATACTGATTATCGTCAAAGTGAATATGACACAGAAACAGGAATTCAGACTTTCAAGATATGTCATTGTTACCACGACAGGATTTGACAGCAACGGCAAGGCTTCACTTTCGCTTGATGATGTCGGCATATATACGGCACTCGCGGATGGCGGTGATACCGGCGAAGCCGAAGCTAAATATAAACCGTTTGTTGACAGCCTGAAATATTCCCTTGACAGGGATACCGGTCTTTCCAACGGTGATACAATCAGCCTGACGGTGACATATGACAGCCGGATTGCCGACAAGCTCGGTATAGATGTAGGAGGAACCACCCGAAGCATTAAGGTTGAAGGTCTTGAAGAAGGCACACTTTTAGATGCTTTTGCAGATGTCAAGATAATTACCGGTGGGATAAGTCCTTATGTGTATGTAACATATGCTAACGAATCGGATAATGAATATCTCGCTTCGCTTGAATACGTGATAGATAAGACATCTAATCTCGCAATAGGGGATGAGGTGACGATCAGGTGCAATGCGGATGAGAAAGCGGCAGCTGACAAAGGATATTATTTCAGTACCCTTGAGATGAAGTATACCATAGAAGAGGCTGACCGTTATGTTAATGACCCGGCGGATGTTGATAAGAAGGTTCTTAAAGAACTTTCCGGTGAGAATATAGGTATTATTGAAGATGAGATCAATGACACCACGAACCATATGTCATATGAGGTTACCGGAGATATCAATTATCTGTTCAGGGATAGTAATGAGACCGCAGAGGATTTTGCTTTTCAGAAAGCAGTTCTTGTATATAATGATACAGGATACGAACAGAAGCATGAGAATTATATATTGCTTTTCTACAAGGGCAATATTGTAATGCCGACGTATTCTTCAGATAATCCGAATCAGTATCTTGAAAGCTGGTTCTGTTTCAGATACTCCGATGCGGTCATAAGCCGTGAAGGAGAATGGTCGATGGCTACGAATGATCCCAAGGAACGCTATATATGCGGAACGGATTATGAGAGTACGCTCAAAGCCTTTAAATCAGACATCAGCGGTTCATACACATATACGGATATTCCGATGGATTAATTTATACTAAGAGAGGTTTTATCATGGCATACACACGAAAGAGTCTGAGACTCGGCGATGTATTTGTACAGAACGGTAAGATTACCAAAGAACAGCTTGAACGTGCACTCGCCGAACAGAAGACCAAGAAGATCAAAATTGGTGAAGCACTGGTGTCATTGGGATATGTCACACAGGATGAGATTAATGACGAGCTTTGCAAACAGCTCGATATAGAATATGTTAACCTGCGCAAGATTAATATAGATGATGTAGCACTCCATATGGTAAGTGAGGATATCATCCGGAAATATATGGTATTTCCTTTTGCACTTGACAGCAAACAGGCGAATGTTCTCAAATTAGCGATGGAGAACCCGCTTGATATCATGGCACTTGATGATGTGAGTATCATCACGGGAATGACCGTTATTCCGTATCTTGCTAACGGTAATGATATAAGTGCAATGATTGATAAATATTTCGGTCAGTCACAGGCTATGGCCGTGGCGGAACAGTTCCGCCAGGAACAGCAGAATTATCTTGAAGATGACGAAGATGATAATGCCCGTAAAGAAGATATCGAAAGTTCGCCTATCGTACAGCTTGTACGTGGAATTATTGAACAGGCTGTAAGAAAGAGAGCCTCAGATATCCATATTGAACCGTTTGAATATATGGTTAAGGTAAGATACAGAATAGACGGAGTCCTGAGGGAGTCCATCAAATATGACAGAAGTCTCTATGCCGCGATAGTGGCCAGACTTAAGGTTATATCCGGAATGGATATTTCAGAGAAACGTAAACCACAGGACGGTCGTATAACCATGATCGTTGACCGTAAGGAGTATGATATCCGTGTCAGCAATCTTCCTACCGTTTACGGTGAGAAAGTCGTAATGCGACTTGCATCCAAAGAGGGATTCAGAAGGGACAAGAAGGATCTCGGACTCAATGCAGAAGATCTTGTTAAATTTGATAATATATTGCGTAATCCACATGGAATTATCCTTGTAACGGGACCTACGGGAAGCGGTAAGTCTACTACATTGTATACGGCGCTTAGTGAACTGGCGAGCGATGAAGTTAATATCGTAACAGTTGAAGATCCTGTAGAGGCTAATGTGGATGGTGTTAACCAGGTTCAGGTTAACCCTAAAGCAGACCTTACATTTGCCAGCGCACTGCGTTCAATACTCAGACAGGATCCGGATATCATCATGATAGGTGAGATAAGAGATGGAGAGACGGCGGAAATAGCTGTTAAAGCATCTATAACGGGACATCTTGTTGTAAGTACATTGCATACGAATTCTACATCGGCATCCATATCCAGACTTATAGACATGGGAATTGAGCCGTATCTTCTCGGTGATTCCCTTGTGGGAATAATTGCACAGAGACTTGTAAGACGCCTTTGCGAGTGTAAGAAGTCGCGTGAGGCGACTCCTGAAGAAAAGAGAGTTCTCGGTGTTCCGGAGGATAAGCAGCTTATCCTTAAAGACCGCTGCGGATGTGAAGTGTGCGGCAATACCGGATACTTCGGACGAATAGGTGTATATGAAATAATGCCGATAACACACCGTATCCGCAATCTTATTGCTAAGAGAGCCAACGCCGATGAGATTACGGCAGAGGCACAGCGGGAAGGAATGTCCACGCTCAGGCAGGCTGCCGCTAAATATGTCATGAGTGGCGTTACATCATTTTCTGAAATGATGAAGATTACATACGAGGCGGAGGACGAATAGAATGGTTACAATAGAAGAATTAATGAGAATAGCTAAGGATAACGGAGCATCCGATGTGCATATAACTGTCGGAATACCTCCGAAAATGCGTGTGGCAGGAGCCCTTACGGACATGGATTTTCCGAGATTCCTGCCTAACGATACATCCGAAATAATTAAGTCAATAATGAATGAGAGACAGCTTGAAATACTTAACAAGAAGGGCGAAGTCGATTTCTCATTCTCGATTCCAAGCCTTGGAAGATACAGAATCAATGTTTATAACCAGAGAGGGTCGCTCGCGGCGGCTATAAGACTTGTCGGCACGACGGTTCCCAAACCGGAGGAACTCGGGCTGCCGAAGTCTGTGGTTGACCTTTATTCCAAGAAAAGAGGACTTGTTCTCGTAACAGGACCTACGGGAAGCGGTAAGTCTACCACGCTTGCGTCACTGGTTGACAAGATTAATGAGAATATTTCATCCCATATAATTACGCTTGAAGATCCTATTGAGTATCTGCACCACCATAAGAAGGCCATGGTTAACCAGAGGGAAATCGGAATTGATTCCATGACCTATGCCAATGCACTCAGAGCGGCACTTCGTGAAGATCCGGATGTCATCCTTGTCGGAGAGATGCGTGATCTGGAAACTATTTCGATTGCAATCACGGCAGCAGAGACGGGCCATCTCGTATTTTCCACGCTCCATACGATCGGAGCCGCAAGTACGATTGACAGAATTATTGACGTATTTCCGCCGCATCAGCAGCAGCAGATCCGTGTCCAGCTGGCAATGGTGCTCGAAGCGGTCATATCACAGCAGCTTCTGCCGACAGTTGATAAATCACGCCGGGTTGGTGCATTTGAGGTCATGCTTATGACAACAGCTATTAAGAACCTTATCCGTGAGAATAAGGTATTCCAGATAGATTCCATGATACAGACCAGCAAGAAGCTGGGAATGATCACCATGGATGACGCTATTCTCGATCTCCTTATCAAGGGTGAGATAAGCACTGAAACGGCACTGAGTTTTGCACAGGATAGGACTACTTTTGAACGTAAAATTAATATAATATAAGATTAAAGAAAAACTGCGGAAGATTTTGCGAAACTTCCGCGTTTTTTGACGTTTTTGTGTTGCAAGCAGAGTTTGATTGTGATAAAATATATGAATAAAAAAGAGAGGACTTACATTATCTGCCGGGAAGGATAATGGAGTATCAGTGGGTATATATGGCGAATTTTACATACAGAGTAATTACCAGAGAAGGCAAAGAGAAGAAGGGAAGCCTCGAGGCGGATACCAGAGAGAAAGCTATGGTTGCACTTAAGAGCGATGGCAATACTGTTCTGCAGCTTAATACAGGCTCCGTTCTGAATAAAGAGATTTCTTTTGGCGGAGGCAGAAAGGTCAAGTCAAGGGATTTCAGCGTATTCTGCAGACAGTTCCACAGCCTGTTAAAGGCCGGAGTCGGAATCGTGTCGGCACTTGACATGCTTTCCGATCAGACAGAGAATAAGAGACTTCAGACCGCGGTCATGAACGTCAGGGATAATGTACAGAAGGGCGAGACGCTTGCGGGCGCCATGAAGAGGGAAAGCGTATTCCCGAGCCTTCTTGTAAGTATGATAGAAGCAGGTGAGGCATCCGGTAATATCGAATCTTCACTTCAGAACATGTCGGAACATTTTGAGAAGGATGCCAGAATAAAGGGAATGCTCAAGAAAGCAATGATTTACCCGATTGTGCTCCTTGTGGTTGCCATAGGTGTTCTCATTGTAATGGTTGTTGCGGTAATTCCATCGTTTGCGGAGATGTTTTCGGACATGGATTCCAAGCTTCCGCCGGTTACACAGGCACTTCTTAATCTGAGCAGTTTCATAAGAACCAAATGGTTCATCGTATGCGTAATCATCGGTGCTGTGGTTGCTGCGATCGTGCTCTTTAAGAAAAGCGAGACCGGTAAGCATTTCTTCGCAAGACTTGGGCTTAAGCTGCCGGTATTCGGTAAGATGAAGACCAAGACGGCATGTGCGAGATTTTCCAGAACATTCAGCACAATGATGTCATCCGGTATGCCGATGGTCGAAGCTATGCAGATAACAGCCAGAACAATTGATAATGTATTATATGAGGAGGCTCTGAACGAGGCTGCCATACAGATCCAGCGTGGTGTTCCGTTATCACAGCCGCTTAAGAAATCGGGACTGTTCCCGCCGCTTGTAATACATATGGTCGGTATCGGTGAAGAGACCGGTAACCTTGAAGAGATGCTTAATAACTGTGCCAAGTATTATGACGAAGAAGTCGAGCTTGCCACACAGCAGGTAATGGCACTTATGGAGCCTATGATCATCATAGTAATGGCTGCGATTGTATGCGTGATCCTTGCAGCAATCTACGGACCGGTAATCCAGATGAATTCAGAACTCAGTAATATGTAATTTATTTATCATAATGCCGGTATATTAACCAGATATCTTATGTGGTATTTAGCCGATGCCGCATTGATATACATATGCGCCAAAGCGCAACGGGGAATCCCCGTGACTTTCTTACTTACCTAACTTAATAATTCCCGCACAGACCGCGGGAATACCTACAAAACTTAAATAAAAAGGAGATATGGGTATGAAAAAATTATTACAGAAAAGAAAAAATAACAAAGGTTTCTCTCTCGTAGAGCTTATCGTAGTAGTAGCTATCATGGCTGTACTTATCGGTGTTCTTGTTCCTACACTCGTAAGAAACGTTGAGAAGTCAAAGAAGCAGAAAGATATTTCAACAGTTGAGGAAGTTCGTAACCAGTTGACGATAGCACTTGCTGATGAGAAGTATTCATCGTTAAGCGGAACAATTACCTGCGATAATGGAAAAATAGAATTGAATTCAAAGAGTAATTCAGCTATTCCATCTATTGGTGAGATAAATTCTGCTGATTATATCAAAGCAGCAAGCCAGAACCTTAATGCAAAAGATACGTTCGAAAAACAGCTTACATCTAAAGCATATGGAAAAGCAACAGTTATATTTACAATCGGCGATGAAAAAGTTAGCGCGGTAATCAAAGTGTCTGATAAAGAAACTGTTACAGTTGGCGAATAATTTTTATGACTGGGTATAATAAATGCTGGTGGAAATTTTACTTTACATAATAATTTTCATATACGGTATCGTGATCGGCAGTTTTGTAAACGTGCTGATATACAGATTACCTTTACATGAGAATATTACAACTGAACATTCTCACTGCATGAGTTGTGGACACCGGCTGAGGTGGTACGATCTTGTACCACTCTTCAGCTGGGTTTTTCTGAAAGGAAAGTGCAGATATTGTAAGACAAAGATATCAGCTCAATATCCGGTGATTGAAGCGGTTAACGGATTCGGCTATGTGTTGATATTTATTATGAACGGGTTTAATTTCACCGGCATATTATACGCTTTATGTTTTTCAATGCTGACGGCCATTACGGTTATCGATTGGAGAACATACGAAATTCCGTTGGGACTTAATATTACGATTCTCGTGCTCGGTGCAATACATCTGGCACTTGATTATCATAATTTTCTGTATTATCTCATCGGAATGGTATCTGTCAGTGGATTTCTTCTGCTTCTGTTCATTATTACAGGCGGAAGAGGAATCGGCGGCGGAGACATTAAGCTTATGTTTGCGGCCGGACTGCTGCTTGGATGGAAACATATTATCCTGGCACTTGTCATTGGCTGTATTATAGGTTCCATAGTGCATCTGACACTTATGAGAATTAAAGGTAAAGGACGTGTTCTTGCGTTCGGACCATATCTGTCAATCGGTATATTTACAGTTATGCTGTTTGGCAGCCAGATTCTTGATTGGTATATTGGGCTGCTGTTTTAAACAGCAATTATGAGACTGCCGTGGCGCAGAAACAGTGTAAAGAGAGGTTTAAATATTAATGGCTTCCAGAGTTTTAACAATTACAATAGGAAATGATAATATCAAATTATGCGATGTGTCATATTCCGCACAGAAATCAATTCAGGTACTTGCGGCAGTTTCGGTGCCGACACCTGCATCTGCGTGCGAAGACGGCATGGTTATTGATATTCCTCTTATGGCAAAGACTATAAGAGAGACATGTGATGCCAACGGCATTACCACTAAAAATGTTATTTTCTGTATTCAGTCAGCCAAAATAGCAAGTAAGGAGGTAACAACTCCCGAACTTAAAGAGGCTAAACTTAAACAGTTTATTACTACGAATGCAACAGAATATTTTCCTGTTAATATAGATGATTATGTACTTGCTCATACGGTACTTGAACCGATTGAGGAAGAAGGAATAAAGAAAACAAGAGTAATGGTTGCGGCGGCACCGGTTGATATGGTTGAGAATTATTATGCACTTGCAGAAATGCTCGGATTCCATGTCGAAGCGGTTGATTATACCGGAAATGCAACATTACAGTTTATAAGGTTTCAGATTGATGCTAAGCCAAGTATCGTGATTCAGCTGTCAGAGGACAGCACACTTGTCACAATACTTAACCGCAACGTGCTTCAGCTTATGAGAACCGTACCTTATGGCAAGAGCACAATAGCCAATGCGCTCATGGAGAAAAGGGAGATAAGCTATGATGAAGCTATGATTGCAATGACGGATACACATAATGCGCTTAAAAGTTCATTCGGCGCAGGCGATTATGTGACTGATTCACTCAGATATCTTGTCAACAATATCAGCCGAGTTATGGATTATTACACATCCAAGAACCCGCAGGCACCGATTGAGAACGCATATATACTTATTGAAGGATCAAAGGTATACGGAATTGAGAAACTTTTTTCGTATGAGCTCAATATTAAAGTCGAATCGCTGGATGCGATAAGGCAGGTTGCACCGCCTCCTACAGACGGCAGAGAGCCTGTTGATATGACATTATACATACCTAATGTGGGATGTACGATACATCCTGTTAATTTCACTCCGCGTTCGGCACTTGAGAAAGCCAAGAGTGCCAATTCGGGTAAATATTTCAGGCTTGTACTTCTTGTAAGCATATTTATCGGCGTGCTTCTGGTCGTATTCCCGCTTGTCTCTTTTATTAATAAGAAATGGGAAAAATCAGAGCTCGAGAAGCAGATAGCGGATAAAGAATATATAAGAGCAACGGCGGATGAGTATTATGTGGCAAAAGACAAATACAGCGATGCAGCCAAGTTTGATATTCAGGCATACAGCAATGATGATTATCTTATGAATTTCATCGAATAT
>OMGB01000203.1_pt1 | contig 26609 bp, 22 predicted proteins | sample 1645791 | NCBI WGS metagenome assembly OMGB01 (sample SAMEA103958120, study PRJEB25191) | human gut metagenome | biome: human-associated habitat [ENVO:00009003]; feature: intestine environment [ENVO:2100002]; material: feces | place: Germany | collected 2013/2015 | reverse complement strand
ATTTTTCTTGGGACGTTTTTTTGTCACGCAGATTTCGCAGATGACGCAGATTTTTATTTGCCTATAGTCTTGCCCTTATTTTTGTTCTTCTTCTTTTTCTTTTTGATTCCGAACAGGTCCTTCAGACCGTTGAAGTCCTTCTTCATGATAAGACCGAAGCCTTGAGTGTTCAGACTGTTCTTGGTGAAGTAACGGTCGTTGGTCTGGTTGTACATTCTCACGGCGAGATTACCATTCGGAAAGATGAGGTAACGCAGGTCGAAGTCACCGATAAAGCTCTGGGTGGCATTGGCATTGTCCCTGTAGCCGAACTGTCCGTTGAAGAGCAGACGGTTGTTGAACAGGCGACCGCTCAGAATACCCTCATATTCCGCATTGCTGAAGCCCTCGTCTCCCGTAGAGATGTTGGCACCGAAATTCCATTCGTTACTTTTCACCAGACTGGAGAGCACAGTGTTGATCTGCTGTGAGATGGTACCGCTCAGAAGACTCTGCATGGCAAGCGAAGTCTGACTCTGTTGCGCAGCATCCTCAGTAGCCTGATTGTTCTTCGTCTGTGCATAGAATCTTCCGATACCGAGCAGATAGAGCACCTGCTGGTTCATCTCCTCCTGCGAATTGATGAGCGAATAGATCATCTGCTTCGCATCACTGTTTACCGTAGGCAGGTCCATCGAGAAATCTACGCTCGGTGCATTTGGCGTGCCCTTGATATTCATGAGACAATCTACTCGGATATTGTTGCTGGAGAAGGAGCGACCGATGTTCAAGTCGCTCAGCGGCACTCCGTTCACCACGTATTTAGCCTGAAGGTTGAGTGCAGCCTTATATGGATTACCACCGAAGTTGATGGTTCCTCCCGGCAAGAACTCGAAATCCTTCTTGATGATGTTCTGGATGGTCAACTTATAAATACCGTGATCCACCACATAGTTGCCAAACATATCAAACGAACCCTTGTTGAAATAGTTGGCTCTGATTACGCCGTTTCCGTTGAGCGTGATGTAGTCACCGCTCTGTGGATCCATGAGTAATTTGAGCGTCAGGTTCTGGTTGGTATTCACCAGGAAGTTGATGCGCATATCCGATTCCATATCGTCGTCGTCATCATCCTTTTTTGTGTTCTTTGTGAATGAGAAAGGCTTTTCCCACTCAGGTGTAGCATCATTCCAGTGGATGAAACTCTTGTCGCTGATGGCATCCGGACTTGCCACGTTATAAACGAAGATAGAACCGTGCTCCGGTACGGCATCGATGTCGATGACGGTCTCACCGCTCTTGCCGTGTATGCCCACGTCTCCCGTAGCATATACCGTGCCGTAGAAGGTGTTATCGCCAAATTCCCGGATGTCATATCCCAAGAAGTTCTTTGCCTTCAGGTCGAGGTCGTAGCTCAACTTGGTGAGGTGCTTATGATGGATGCCACCGTTTGCCACGGCAATGTTGTTGTTGCAGTCGTAGATGGTATCGTTTATCAGCAGGATGTCGTCAGGGATGGCATGAGCACGGAGTCTGTCAAAGTGATATTCGGTGCCCAACTGCTTCATGTGCATCTTACCGCTTATTTCTATGTCGCCCACGAGGTTGATTTTCTTCAGGTCGCCCACTACGTTTACCTTTCCGTGACCCTGTGCCTCAAGATGATCCATGAAACTGCCACAGAAGTTCTCCATGAATTTCATATTGGTTCCGGCGGCCTCAATACCGAGGTCGATATAGTTGCGCTTAGGAGATACATAGCCGTTGATGTAGGTCTGTCGTCCAGGTCCTTCATCAGCAGTAGCCCTGATGTCTATCTGTTCGTCTTCCTTGTTGAAGTTTACGAAGGCATGGAGAATGCCCATCGGTCCGTTCTCGAAGGTGAAGTTCTGGATGTCCAACTTGGCGTAGGCATCCGGATCCTGGAAGATAGACTTCACGACAGCTTTTCCTGTCGCTTTTCCTGTGAAATCCACCGAGTGGAAGTTGACGAGGTTGAGGATGTATGCCACATCTACGTCCTTCAGGTCAGCCACGATGGAATCCTCCTTGTTAGGAGTAGCCATACCATTGATGATGATGTGCTGTTTGTCGTGTTTCACTACGAAATTATCCACGGTGAGGTGGTTTTTGTGGTATTCCACAGTAGATGCCTTCACATCCCATTGCGTATCTCCCAACATCAGACTGGAAGGTTTCACGTTGGTCTGTATGGTCAACTGTCCCTGTTCATTCTTTGAGAATCGGGTATCAGCATTCAGCAAACCGCTTACTGGCAGCTTGGATGAATGGTTATTATAATTGAGTAATGTAGAGAGCACATTGTCTGCCGCCGCTGCTTTCAGTTTGATTTCCGGAGCCTTCTCGTAAGGCATACCCTGTGTGATGCGTGCTTCCAGGCTGAGCGCATTGTCCAGGGTGGTGAGTTCCACGTTTCCGTTGTGGAACGGTTTGCCGTTATAACTGAAGAGTGGGGCACTGAGGTAGAGGTTCAACTCATTGCTCTGTTCCGATACGTTTCCGTTGATGTGGATAGGCGAACTGATAGCTAATGGAATGCCTAATATCTTGTTGAGCACCTCGGTAGAATAGATGTTGCCCTGCAGGGTGAAGTCGTTGTCTCCCTTCGCCTTCGTCTTCTTGATGCCAGGCAGTGTAGGCAATTTTTCTGCTATCATGTTCTGTATGCTCGATACTAACGTAGAGAGATTGTATTGTCCTCTGGCATGCAGGCTCATGAAAGGAGCTTCCAGATCGAGATAACTGTCGCTGCTCTGGTTGTTGGCGCTCAGGTCGATATCGTCGAGACTGTAGCCCTTGTCTGCCATCTTCACTCCGAGAATGGAAGGTTGCAGATGGTCGATATGCGTATTGATGGCATACTTGTTGCCCTTCATGGCATAGTTTCCCTCAATGTCCACGCGGATGTTCGGGTCGTCGATGGAGGCGAGTCCCTTTACGATTCCGTGGTTGTACTGTCCGTCCAGACTGATATTGCGGAAACTGTATTTATTGTAGTCGAAACGGCAGATTTCACCTTTTGCCACCAGATGGTCCTTGTTGCCTTTCACCTCGATGGTAGTAGCCACCTGTCCGAAGGTTTTGTTGGCTAAGATGCGGTCGAGGGCAATACCCTTGGTCGCTATTTTAGCCTGGATATTTTTGCCGTTCTTGGAGAGTTGGATGTCAGCATTTCCAGCGCCCGTTTCCAATCTTCCCTTCGAACTGAGTCTGTCGCCACGACCGCTGAGATGGCCCACATAGTGGATGCCTCCGAGACGGGTCACTTCTTTAGGAACATTAATTTTCTTGCCTAAATTATGAGAGATGAAACTGATGCCCCCTTCGGTCAGGTTGAGATTGGCGATATCCACATCCCATGCCGGACGGCTGTTCCAGTCGCTGATTCTTCCTTTAGCCTGCAGATTGATGCTGCCGCTTCCCGTCTTGAAGTTAATCTTCTGACATCTCAGTGAGGTAGAGGTGCCTGTAAACTGTGTGTCGAAGAATACGGCATCCTCGAAATGACGGAAGATAGGGAGCAGGCAGGCGATGTCTGACAGGGTGATTTTCGACTGTTCGATACTGCCCGAATATTGCAGACTTGGCATCACTAATTTCCCGTTATCAAATCGGTAAGTAGCATGTATGTCGCCTAAGGTGATATCAGAATGTGGCAACTGCAGTTCAAACTCCTTCAGCGAAGCTTCACGCTTGTCCGCCACCAACTTAAAACTGAGAGAATTCAGTTGAAGTCCTGATTGATCGCGGAACGCTAATTTCTTGATATGCAGATTGATAGCGTCGTCAGTGATGTGATTGGCAATGATGTGGGTCGAGAGGTCGCTGATGCTGATATGAGCAGGTGAGAAGACCCCGGGTTGAGAAGCGATATACCGCTTGTCATACTTCACCGCACCGTGTCGGATGATCAGACTTCCTATGTGCAGGTCGAGTGGCGTATGCTTGGTGGTATCCTTGGAAGCCAATGAGTCGAGCACAAACTGGAAGTTGTGCTTGCTCTGTGCCGTCTGCTGATACAGGTTGGCTTTCAGACCGAACAGCTGTGCCGATGCGATGGAAATCTTATGGTTGAGCAGAGGCAGCAAACTGACCTTTGCCGAAATTCTGGATGCATAGATCATGCTGTCGCCTTTCTGGTCGTACATCATCACATCATCAATGATGATACGGTTGAAGAAACCTAAATTCACGCTTCCCACCGTCACTTTCGTATCGAATTTATCGGCGAGCGCACTTGAAACCTGAGAACCCAAGAAGTGCTGTACTGGAGAGAGGTGTACCAATACAGTGAGCAGAACATAGACACCTACCAGTGTCCAGATGATGCCGTTGAATATATGTTTTAACTTTTTCAGAGCTTTACTATATTATGTGATTAGCGGCAGAATCGAAGTGAATTTTGCAAAGTGTATTTGACAAAATCTTTCGAGCCGCTGAATATTTATTAATTTTTTTGGCAAAAATACTGCTTTTTTATTACAATACCGAATAATTCGCCCTTTTTTCTTTCCATTCTTACTTTTTTTTGCTAATTTTGCAGCAATGTTTGCAGTTTTTAATGTATAAAGTCTCTGTTTAGCCGACATTTTGACTTGTGAGTCAACGGGAATGAGACGAAGGGAAAAAGTCCCACAGATTACGCAGATTTACGCAGATTTATCTTCATTGGCGAAGGTGCAGTATGAAAGATAATTCGTGAGAACTGTAGGAGATAAAAGAAATAGTTTTCAACGAAAGTAATAAGAACGAAAATCAGTTTATATAAATATTTAATATGTAGTTATGGCAAATGTAATTAAGTTACGTAAAGGCTTGGACATTAACCTGAAGGGGAAGGCTTCCAAGGATGTTGCGCTGCAAGTGTCAGAGACTGACGAGTATGCACTCGTTCCTGAGGCTTTTGTAGGTGTTACTCCTAAGGTAGTAGTGCGCGAGGGTGACCATGTCAATGCCGGTGATGCCTTGTTTGTCAATAAGGCATGCCCAGAGGTGAAGTTTGCCTCACCTGTGAGTGGTGTTGTGACCGCCATAGAGAGGGGTGACCGCCGCAAGGTACTCTGCGTCAAGGTAAAGGCCGATGCTGAGCAGACCTCAACGGATTTCGGTAAGAAGATTGTGGATGAGATGGATGGCGACGCTGTCAAGCAGGCTTTGCTTGAGGCGGGACTTTTCGGATACATCAACCAGTTGCCTTACGCTGTGTCAACAACTCCAGACACAACGCCTAAGGCAATTTTCGTTTCCACACTTCGTGATATGCCGTTGGCAGCCGACTTTGAGGTGGAACTTCTCGGCAACGAGCAGGCATTCAAGACAGGTCTTACCGCATTGAGCAAGATCGCCAAGACTTACCTCGGTGCAGGTGTTAACCAGCCAAATGTAGCATTGATGGCAAGCAAGGAGGTAGAATTGAACATCTTCGATGGTCCTTGTCCTGCTGGTAATGTGGGTGTACAGGTCAACCATATCGACCCAGTCAACAAGGGTGAGGTGGTATGGACAGTAGATCCTGCAGCCGTTATCTTCTTCGGTCGCCTCTTCCTTACTGGTAAGGTGGATCTCAGTAAGAGGGTAGCAGTAGCCGGTAGCGAAATCAAGACTCCAGGTTATGCTGAAGTATTGGTAGGTACCCCTTTGAGTGCTTTTGTAGCCGACCAGTTGAATACTACTGAGCACGTGCGAGTTATCAATGGCAATCCTCTGACAGGTACTCAAGCATCACTTGCCTCTTATGTAGGTGGACACACCTCAGAGATCACCGCTATTCCAGAGGGTGACGACAAGGATGAGATGCTGGGCTGGATACTTCCACGCACCGATCAGTTCTCTATATCCCGCAGCTATTTCTCATGGCTTTTCGGCAAGAAGAAGGAATATGCGCTGGATGCACGTGTGAAGGGTGGTGAGCGCCACATGATCATGAGCGGCGAGTACGACTCAGTATTGCCAATGGACATCTATGGTGAGTATCTCATCAAGGCCATCATCACAGGCGATATCGACAAGCAGGAGCAACTCGGTATCTACGAGGTGAGCCCAGAAGACTTTGCTGTAGCTGAGTTTGTAGATAGTTCCAAGCTCGAACTCCAGAAGATTGTACGTGACGGTTTGAACACCTTGCGTAAGGAGAATGCTTAATTTAATGAATAAATAAAAAATGAGTGCATTAAGAAATTATCTCAATAAGATAAAGCCTAACTTCCAGGAGGGAGGTAAGCTTCATGCCTTCGAGAGTGTCTTCGATGGTTTCGAGAGCTTCCTGTACGTGCCTAACACGACAGCGAAGAGCGGAGCCAGCATTCACGACTCTATCGACTCGAAGCGCATCATGAGCTTTGTGGTAATCGCCCTGATTCCTGCATTGCTCTTCGGTATGTATAATGTGGGATACCAGAATTTCAAGGCTGCCGGTACATTGGATACTGCCAGCTTCATCGAGGTCTTCGGCTTCGGATTCTTAGCTGTCCTCCCTAAGTTGCTGGTTAGCTACATCGTGGGTCTCGGCATCGAGTTTGCCTGGGCTCAGTGGAAGCACGAGGAAATCCAGGAGGGTTATCTCGTCAGCGGTATCATCATCCCATTGATCATTCCTATCACTACACCGCTCTGGATGCTTGCCTTGGCTTGCGCCTTCGCAGTTATCTTCTGCAAGGAAATCTTCGGTGGTACAGGTATGAACATCTTCAATGTGGCTGTAGGTGCCCGTATGTTCCTCTTCTTCTCATATCCATTGGCTATGAGTGGTGATAAGGTTTGGATTGCCAAGGATGCCATCTTCGGTCTCGGCAACACCTTGCCAGACGGATTCACAGCGGCTACTCCGCTCGGACAGTTGGCTCAGAACATTACGCCTACCGCTAATCTCTGCGACGCCATCACAGGTTTCATCCCGGGCTGTATTGGTGAGACATCTGTCATCGCCATTGCCATCGGCGCCATTATCCTTCTCTGGACAGGTATCGCATCTTGGAAGACCATGGGTTCAGTATTCGCAGGTGGTATCGTGATGGCGCTTATCTTCCAGGCTCTCGGCATGACTCCTATCGCTTGGTATGAGCACATCGTTCTCGGTGGTTTCTGCTTCGGTGCCGTATTCATGGCTACCGACCCTGTAACCTCTGCCCGTACAGAAAAGGGTAAGTACTTCTACGGATTCTTCATCGGTGCCATCGCCGTTATCGTACGTGTGATGAACCCAGGTTATCCAGAGGGTATGATGCTCGCTATCTTCTTCGGCAATATGTTTGCTCCACTCATCGACTACTGTGTAGTACAGAGCAACATCTCACGCCGTGCTAAACGTGCAATTAAATAATGTAGGAGGAATGTAGATATGAAGACAAATTCAAATAGCTATACTATTATCTATTCGGTTATCATCGTGGTAATCGTAGCATTCCTGCTCGCATTCGTGTCTTCTTCATTGAAGGCAACACAGGATGCCAACGTGGAACTGGATACTCAGAAGCAGATTCTGAACTCACTCAACCTCCGCGACCTCGACAATGCAACTGCGGCTGCTAAATATAAAGAGGTGGTAAAGGGAGATTCTGTGACAAAGGATGGAGATAAGTGCTATAAGTGTGTGATTGATGGTCAGAAGAAGACCGTATACCCTGTAAAGGGTATGGGTCTCTGGGGTGGTATTTCAGGCTTCATCGCCGTGGATGCCGACAACAACACCATCTATGGCGTATATTTCAACCACGAAGGCGAGACTGCCGGACTCGGTGCTGAAATCAAGGACAACCTGAAGTGGCAGCAGAAGTTCCAGGGCAAGAAGATTCACAAGGATGGCGTACAGGGCATCGCGCTCGGCGTAGAGAAAGGCGCTCCAGCAGACGACCCAAACAATGTGGATGCCGTGACAGGTGCTACATTGACATCCGATGGTGTGGATGCTATGCTCAAGGAAGGTCTTGCTAAATTCATTAAGTAAGTGAAGAACGAAGAGTGAAGAACGAAGAATTCAAATGCTTTGTTTGATGAAGATGCGAATAGGTGAAGCTGTAGTTGTAAGACTATAGAATTCTTCACTCTTCGTTCTTCACTCTTCACTAAAAAATATCATTATGTTATTTAGTAAACAAAATAAGGAGGCATTCATCAAGCCATTGAACGGTGACAACCCTGTCCTCGTCCAGGTGCTTGGTATCTGTAGTGCCTTGGCTGTTACTTCACAGTTGAAGCCAGCCATTGTGATGGGACTTGCCGTTACGATCATCACGGCATTCTCTAATGTGATTATTTCCATCATCCGCAACACCATCCCTCAGCGCATCCGTATCATCGTTCAGCTGGTAGTGGTTGCTGCCCTGGTTACCATCGTGAGCCAGGTGTTGAAGGCTTTCGCCTACGATGTGAGCGTGCAGCTCTCAGTGTATGTAGGTCTGATCATCACCAACTGTATCCTGATGGGTCGTTTGGAGGCATTCGCCATGATGAACAAGCCTTGGCCTTCATTCCTCGATGGTGTAGGTAATGGTTTGGGTTACGCACTCATCCTCGTGATTGTGGGTGCAGTACGTGAGCTTTTAGGCCGTGGCTCATTGCTCGGTTTCCAGCTGATTCCAGAGGGAGCTTACGATTTCGGATATGTTAACAACGGTATGATGACGATGCCAGCGATGGCGCTGATTCTCGTTGGATGTGTAATCTGGGTACATCGTGCCTATATTTATAAGGAGGAAAAGTAAGATGGAGCACGCAATTAGTTTGTTTTTCCGTTCGATTTTCGTCGATAACATGATCTTCGCCTACTTCTTGGGTATGTGTTCATACTTGGCAGTATCTAAGAACGTGAAGACCTCTTTGGGATTGGGTCTTGCAGTAACCTTCGTGTTGCTCATCACCGTACCAGTAGATTATCTCCTGCAGACCAAGGTGCTCAGCGCTGACGGAATCTTAGGTGTGGATCTCACTTATCTGAGTTTCATCCTCTTCATCGCAGTCATCGCCGGTATCGTGCAGTTGGTCGAGATGGTTGTAGAGAAGTTCTCTCCATCGCTCTATGCAGCTTTGGGTATCTTCCTGCCATTGATTGCCGTAAACTGTGCCATCATGGGTGCATCACTCTTCATGCAGCAGCGCATCCTGATGGATCCTACCAATACTCAGGCTATTACCTCTGTATGGGATAGCATCGTATATGCAGTAGGTTCCGGTCTCGGTTGGACACTCGCCATCGTCTTGATGGGTGCCATCCGCGAGAAGATGCAGTATTGCGACGTGCCAAAGCCATTGCAGGGACTCGGCATCACATTTATCACAGTAGGCCTCATGGCAATGGCTATGCTTTGCTTCTCAGGCTTGAAAATCTAAAATAGGAGGACTATAGATATGGGTAATACATCATTTATATTGGCTAGTATCGGAGTTTTCCTCGTAGTGATTCTCCTGCTGGTTATCATCCTGCTCGTGGCTAAGAAGTATCTCAGCCCAAGCGGAAATGTAAATATCGAAATCAATGGCGACAAGACCATCAACGTGCCTCAGGGCAGCAGTTTGATGACTACGCTGAATGAGAACGGCATCTTCCTGCCTTCTGCCTGCGGCGGTAAGGCAAGTTGCGGCCAGTGTAAGGTTCAGGTGCTCGAAGGCGGCGGCGAGATTCTCGATTCTGAGAAGCCTCACTTCACCCGCAAGCAGATCAAGGACCACTGGCGCCTGGGATGCCAGTGCAAGGTGAAGGGCGACCTGAAGATCAAGGTGCCTGAGAGTGTGATGGGCGTGAAAGAGTGGGAGTGCGAGGTAATCTCCAACAAGAACGTTTCCAGCTTCATCAAGGAGTTCAAGGTGGCTCTGCCTCCAGGCGAGCACATGGACTTCGTTCCGGGTTCTTACGCTCAGATCAAGATTCCTGCATACGACTGCATCGATTACGACAAGGACTTCGACAAGGATCTCATTGGCGAGGAGTACATCGGAGCATGGAAGAAGTTCAACATCTTCTCTCTCAAGGCTCACAACCCAGAGCCTACCATTCGTGCTTACTCTATGGCGAACTATCCTGACGAGGGTGATATCATCACCCTGACCGTTCGTATCGCTACAACTCCATTCTTGCCACGTCCACAGGTAGGATTCCAGAACGTACCAACTGGTATCGCTTCTTCTTACATCTTCTCATTGAAGCCAGGCGACAAGGTAATGATGAGTGGTCCTTACGGTGACTTCCATCCTAACTTCACTTCTGGCAAGGAGATGATCTGGATTGGTGGTGGTGCCGGTATGGCTCCATTGCGTGCGCAGATTATGCACATGACCAAGACATTGCATACTACCGACCGTGAGTTGCATTTCTTCTATGGTGCTCGTGCGTTGGGTGAGGCGTTCTTCCTGGAGGACTTCTGGGAGCTCGAGAAGGAATTCCCTAACTTCCACTTCCATCTTTCATTGGACCGCAAGGACCCAGTGGCAGATGCTCAGGGCGTGAAGTACTACGAGGGCTTTGCTGTTAACTGCATCCGTGATACCTACTTGAAGGATCATGAGGCACCAGAGGATTGCGAGTACTATCTCTGCGGACCTCCAATGTTGATCAAGACCGTAACCGATTATCTCGATTCTCTGGGAGTAGATCCTGAGAGCATCATGTATGATAACTTCGGATAAAGATTATAAAATAAAAGAGGGTGTGTCATGGATTTATGACACACCCTCTTTTTTTTCTTCATTTTTTGTTTTTGGTCACGCAGATTTCGCAGATGACGCAGATTTTTCTTCGTGGGATTATTTTGTCCCACAGATTTCACAGATTTACACAGATTTTTTTGAATCTCATGTGAATCTCTTTGTCCGATCCCAGGGGGTATCTGTAACGACCGAACAGGTCGCCTCTGCGAAATTCCGTGTCATCCGATGAAAAAAAAATCTGCGTCATCTGCGAAATCTGCGTGACTTAAAAAACGTCCCAAGAAAAATCTGTGTAAATCTGTGAAATCTGTGGGACTTTTTACACTCTCAGGGGGATATCTTTTCTTCGTGGGATTATTTTTGTCCCACAGATTTCACAGATTTACACAGATTTTTTTGAATCTCAGGCGAATCGCTTGAGCAAGAAATCTCCGAATAAATTCCGTGTCATCCGACGAATAACAATAAAAGCCGTTGAGCTCATGAGTAGCCTCATGATGCCCAACGGCTTCTTACATTAGCCTTCCGGCTTTACATACTGCAGTTCGTCAATCCGAAAGCAGCGCCGATTGCAGTAAGGACTGTAATCGCAATCTGGAGAATGTTCTTCCACATGTTCTTTTTCATAGTATGATTCTTTTAGGTTAATAAAATGTGAGATGTCAGATTAAAGTTCGTTATCTTCACCGCTGTTGTCGCCAGTGCCCTGTGATGTGCCGCCAGCACCCTGTTCGCCACTGCCAGCAGTATTGCCGCTGCCACCGGCATTGTTGCCAGAGTCGCCCTTACCTTCGTCCGTATCCTCCACGTTCTTGTCGTCAGAAGTAACGGTCTTGACAATCTTGCCGTTGCGGTCGTAGCAGGTGATGTTGACAGAAGTCTCGGCGAGTTCCTTCTTCAGATCAGTGTTAGGCGTGAAGATGACGTGGCGGCTTGTGATGAGCGAAGCCTTGACATCCTGAACCCCAGCCACAGCCTTGGAACGGAGACCGAATCTCATGGTGCCCAAACCCGGGATAGGGATGGAGTGACCCTCAGTGGCCCAAGCCTTCACCACCTCGCAGTAGCCGTTGACGGCAGCCTTCATGGCAGGTTTAGGAATGCCGCAGTTGAGTGCAGCCTGTGCGATTACCTTCTCCAATGCCAGCTGACCGTACAACTCAGGTTGCATGACAAACTGCCAGTTCTCTTCTCCCTTACCGAAATTGATGTTTCTTTCGATAGCTTTTACTTTGATTCCCATAGTACTAATTTTGTGTTTTAAATGGTAAATAATATAGTTGTCGGCACTTTGCCTCCAACGTCATTGTTTCTGAATGACATTGCAAAGATACTCAATTTGAGGGCGAAATGCAATAGTTGTCCGGAAGTTGTGTGAAAAAAAAAAGATGATATCGCCCTTCTTTCAGTACGATACCATCCTTTTTTAGTTTACTTCTCCTCCTGACAGTCCTTTCCCTTCTCGGTGTCCTTTCCTTCGGGAGATTTCTTTTCCTCAAACTCGTTGAGGAAATTTTCCAACGACTTTCTGATGTATCCCGCAGTATTCCTGATTGGAGTACCCTTGCTCTTCATGTGCTTGACAAACCAACTCTTGCGGCAGAACAAGGCATCAAGTTCATTCATCATCGTAAATTGGATGTGTTTGCACAGTTGAATAGCCGCTTTCTCATCCATTCCCCAGACATAGGTAAGGGCTACCTTGATTTTAGTCTGATAGCCTATCAGTTGCTCATTAGCACTTTCGGACAGCTCGATGTCTTGCCTGTTGATGAATGTGAATATCACCTTTTCTGCCCAGATGCAATTAGGATTATCATCCGGATATATTTCCTTGTATCGGAAATACACCTCGCACTGCTCGTTCTGGAACATGCTCTCCATTTCCTTTCGTGCAGGTCCCAGAAGATTCTTTCTTGCACTTGCCGAACTGTTGTAGTTGCCTTTAGCGCTGAGTGTCTGAGCAAGAAACTCCGGTTTCAGATAAGTGTATCCTTTTTTGAAATGAGCATAATAAAAGCGGTATAACTGTCTCGTGGAATAGTACTTAAAGGAAAAGTAGGTATCCAGGTTGATGCGGTGATAGCCCATACAATTGCTCAAAAAACGTTTTAGCAGCGGCAGCTTGAAGTGGAGTGTGGCATAATGGACATGGCTTTCAATAGAGAATTCCACCATGAAGAGCTGCCGAAACCATTCATACTCCATCGCATGGGATGCAGTGTAGTGGGGGATGGCTATTAGCTTCGTCGCCATATTCTGAAGTGCTCCACGCAGACGGGAGTAATGGCTTTTGATAGGTTCCAATCTCTTGAGTGGAATCTTCACATGGCGAACCTGTTCGCTCTCTTCTGCAGGAGTAAAATGGATCAGATGATCATTTTTCTGGCTACTGATTGCATCACTGATATCCTTCTGGGTATATTTGTATATACGCATCAGGATACATCTCTGGTAACTGGAATACTTGGTCAATGAGAAGACCTGTACGCCGAACTCAATAATTGAGTTGTTTTCATTGTTACTCATTTTTTTGGTTTGATTTAGATTTTTAAATCAGTTATTATTAATGAACAACAAGGAAAGAGGAATGAACAAAATGTAATTCAGAATTTAAGAAAAAAAAGTCTCATGGATTGAGGCCTTTTTGGCATTTTCTTAAAACTGCGACAAAACATCTTGCCAAACCTCAATCCAAGTTGTAATATCTATATATGATTACTCATATACACGACTGGTTGAGGTCTGTCAGGATTCCTTTGCCTCAGTCTAAAGAAGAATGCCAATCTTCTGTAGTTTAGACCTTAAATTAAAATCCTAAACATCCGTTTGCCGACATATCTGTCAGCTAATCGGGTGCAAAAGTAATAAAAAAAATAATAACCACCAAGAGTTTTCTCGAAAAATTTGAAAAAAAAAATCTGAGCGACACTCAAATGATTCATATTTCTCTTTTTCTTCTCATAGTATATTCATATTTATTGACGATGTAAAAGAAACGTAACTATCAGATAAACAGCAATTTGTAAGTTTTGACATGGGGATATTGGTAACACCTCTGCCGAAAGATATAGCTTTGGGTAACAATTTGTACCGGTTCTTGGTAATTTCTCTTTCTCGTTCTGCGAAATGGGTAACATGCCCATTTTCTGACTTTTTCCCGGAAATGGACCATCTTTCTCTAAGTTACCCGTATTGCAGGGAAATGGGTTAAATGTTAAATTAAATACGAGTATCAATTTTTTTTCTTACTTTTGCATCAGAAACAATTCGCTTTCTGATACCTGAAAAGTACGGGGAGCTAACTAAACAATATGACTATGACAAAAGTAACATTAGCACCCACTTTCATTTTTGCGTGGGCAAGCAAAAATTTCTCCCTGCCCACGCGCAAAAAAATGCCTGGGCAGGGAGAGAGACCGCCACCTGCTGCCGGCATGACGTTTGCAACCGTTCCAAAATTGATAATCTCATTTAAAAACTTAAATACTATGTCAAGAAAAATATCTTTAATCGTAATACATTGCAGTGCTACCCGCTGCAACCGCAACTATACTGTGCAGCAACTCTTCCACGATCATGTGGAGGTCAACCACTGGCGCTTCATCGGCTACCATTATTATATCCGACGCAATGGGCGCATCGAGGAAACCCGTCCGCTGGAGCGTATGGGAGCACATGCCAAGGGATATAATGCCCACAGCATCGGTATCTGCTATGAAGGCGGACTGGATGAGCAGGGACGACCTGCTGACACCCGCACCCCGGAGCAGAAGAAGGCGATGGCTACGCTGATCGTGCAGCTCAAGCAGCAGTTCCCTGCCATTGTCACCGTTTTGGGACATTGCGACCTGCCAGGCGTGCAGAAGGCGTGCCCCTGCTTCGATGCCACTGCGCTCCAGCCCCTCCTGCAGGTGAAGCGGTTGGAGAATCTCGACCAGATGTTTCTCAAAGAGGAAGGAGGCGAACTATGACGGAGTTCATCATTCAGCGCATAGCGCACTTTCGAGAAGCCGTGCATGGGCGCCTTTATATCCATGGCGAGTATGTATGCGATACCCTGGAACGTGCAGCACAATGTCTGCCAGCGGGCAGCTACTCCCTGTTGCAGTATCGCCGCGACTGGCATCCGCAGAAGGTAGGGGTGGGGCAGCTCATCCGGTTTGTGGCTTCCGACGGATGTTATGCCCTGCAGTGTGGAGAGATAGCCATTGGCGAATGGAAATATCTCGGATTCCTCATCCATAGCCGCGATATTTTTGATACGCTCCAGGAGCGAGTAAGAAGGTTGACGAGTCGTCACCAGGTAATCACCGTCATCATCCGTGAGGATGGTGATGGTGATTTTTTTGTATTGTTAACAGACTTCTTGACTATAAATCTTGGCAGTTTGTCGTTTTTTTCCTAATTTTGCATCACGTTATCCGTCACAATGGATCAACAGTGACAGAATCGTATCAAAATAATAGAAATCAAAAGGAAAGAAGAATGATGAAATACCTCTTATTTTCGGATATACATGGCTGTTTGCCAGCATTAGAACGGGCACTCGACTTCTATGAGGCTCAGAAGTGTGATATGATGTGCATCATGGGTGACATCATCAACTATGGTCCCCGCAACCGCATTCCGGAGGGCATCGACCCTAAGGGCATCGTGGAGCGTCTCAACGGTCTGGCAGACCAGATTATCGCCGTACGTGGCAACTGTGATGCAGAAGTCGATCAGATGCTGCTCGATTTCCCTATCATGGAAACCTACGCCCTGCTCGTGGATGACGGCAAGCGATACCTGCTGACCCACGGACATATATATAATAAGGAGAATATGCCTAAGGGACCTTATGATGCCATTATCTACGGTCATTCTCATCTCTGGGAACTGTCGCATTCCGACCGTGCCATCTGCAATACGGGCAGCATCACCTTCCCTAAGGGCGGCAATCCTCCTACCATCGCCACCTTGGAGGACGGCAAGTTCACCATGTACAATTTGGATACATTGGAAGTCATGGCTACCATGGAGGTGTAATCAAAAAAAGGAAAATCCTAATAATATGATCGAGGAATATCAAATCAGAATTCTGCCAGAACAGGCAGCGAGCGAGGAAGGCATCAAGCGCTATCTCGCCAAGGAAAAGGGGTTGGATGTGAGAACACTCAACCAGGTGAGAGTACTCAAGAGAAGCATCGATGCCCGCCAGCGCACCATCTTTGTCAATCTCAAGGTGCGTGCCTATATCAATGAGTTTCCGCAGGACGACCAGTATGTCCATACGGAATATCCCGACGTGAGCAGTAAGCCTTGTGTCATCGTGGTGGGTGAGGGACCTGGCGGTCTCTTTGCTTCCCTCAAACTCATCGAATTGGGTTACAGACCGGTGGTTTTGGAGCGTGGCAAGGATGTGCGTGGGCGCAAGAAAGACCTCAGTAATATCACCAAGACCCAGAAGGTGGATGGCGAGAGCAACTACTGTTTTGGTGAGGGTGGTGCAGGTGCCTATAGCGACGGCAAACTCTATACCCGCAGCAAGAAACGTGGTAGTGTGGATAAGATACTGAATGTGTTCTGTCAGCATGGAGCCAATACAAATATCTTAGCTGATGCCCATCCGCATATCGGTACCGACAAGTTGCCGCGTGTCATCGAGAATATGCGCAATACCATTCTCCAGTGTGGCGGTGAGGTGCATTTCCAGACCAAGATGACCCGCTTCGTCTTGGAGGGCGACAAGGTGATAGGTGTGGAGGCTGTCAACCTGCAGACGGGTGCGGAGGAAAACTATCGTGGACCTGTGATCTTGGCTACCGGTCATAGTGCCCGTGACGTGTATCGCTATCTCGCTTCTTCCAAGATAGAGATTGAGGCGAAGGGCATTGCGGTGGGTGTCCGTCTGGAGCATCCTTCTCAGATTATCGATCAGATACAGTATCACAACAAGAACGGTCGTGGCAAGTATCTGCCTGCAGCCGAATACAGTTTTGTAACCCAGGTGGATGGCAGGGGTGTATATAGTTTCTGTATGTGTCCGGGCGGTTTTGTGATTCCTGCAGCTACGGGGCCGGAACAGCTTGTTGTCAACGGTATGAGTCCGAGCAACCGTGGTACGGCATGGAGCAATTCGGGCATGGTGGTGGAGACGCATCCTGAAGATGTAGCGCCATTTGTGAAGGATCATCAGGCAGTGTTGGAGGAAATCGAACTTCGCAGACAGGAGGAATCTTCACTCTTCACTCCTCACTCTTCCCTCCAGATGATGTATTTCCAGGAGATATTGGAGAAACAGTGCTGGCAGCAGGGCAACATGAAGCAGACGGCGCCATCTCAGCGCATGGCCGACTTCGTGAACAACCGTTTGAGTTACGACCTGCCTAAGAGCAGTTATGCGCCGGGTCTGGTATCCAGTCCGCTTCATTTCTGGATGCCGTCATTTGTGAGCAAGCGTTTGCAGGAAGGATTCAAGACTTTCGGCAAGAATGCGCATGGTTTCCTGACCAATGAGGCGATACTGATAGCGACGGAGACTCGCACCTCTTCCCCGGTCCGCATCGTTCGCGACCGTGAAACCTTGCAGCATGTCCGCATCCAGGGTCTCTTCCCTTGTGGTGAAGGAGCCGGCTATGCTGGTGGCATCGTTTCAGCAGGCGTGGATGGAGAGCGCTGTGCCGAAATGTGTGCGCAGTATATGGAGCAGCTGTGATTTAAAATAATCAAATAAAAGTTGATAATTATGGTAGAGACAAACGATAGAAGATTGCCTGTAGGTATCCAGTCCTTTGAGGAAATCAGAAGGGAAGGGTATCTTTATGTTGACAAGACAGATATCATCTGGAAACTTGCTAACGGAGTGAAAAGGTATACCTACTTTTGTCGTCCACGCCGCTTTGGTAAATCTGTGTTGGTTGATACGCTCGAAGCTTATTTCTTAGGAAAGAAAGAACTCTTTGAGGGCTTGAAAATCATGGATTTAGAGACGGAATGGGTGAAGCGTCCTGTCATCAGACTCGACATGAGTCAGGCTGGTGCAGAGCCCAAAAGTGTACGGAGCTATTTGGATAATATTTTTCATACTTATGAAACGGAGTATGGAATAGTAATGCGTCAAGATAGTTCACTTGCCGTAAGATTTAGTAACATCATCCAAACAGCTTGCAAGCAGACTGGACAGCAGGTGGCGATTCTTATAGATGAATACGATTCTCCATTGCAGCATTCCTGGAAGACTCCTGAGCATGAGGCGTGTACAAGCATCTATAAAGAAGTGTTTGCCATCCTTAAGGCAGATGATAAATACGAGAAGTTTGTCTTTATCACGGGTATCACCAAGTTTACACAACTCTCCCTGTTCTCTGGGCTCAACAACTTGAGCAATATCAGTTTTGATCCAGAATATGCTGCCATTTGCGGTATTACGAAAGAAGAAGTACTCCGTGATTTCAAGCCAGAAATCAGTAAATTGGCGACCAAGAACGACTGGACTTTCGATGAAGCCGTAGCACAATTGACGGCTTATTATGATGGTTATCATTTCAGTTATGAGAATATGGTGGATGTATTCAATCCATTCAGTCTCATCAATGCCCTTTCTGATTTTAGATTGAAGAACTATTGGGCTTCATCAGGTGCAACCTCGCTGCTTCCAAAGTTTGTGGATGATATGGAAATAAGGATGAAAGATTTTGAAAATTGTCCGATAGACAGCGATACTTTAGAGACCTCGGATGTGACAGAAGGCGGATTAGAATTATTCCTCTATCAGTTAGGCTATCTTACTATCAAGGATTACCAAATGGGAGTTTATATTCTTGGTTTTCCTAATAGTGAAGTAAGGCAAGCTCTTTGGCAGGCGGTGTTGATGCTGCCGCAGAGCAGATAAAAGCCAAGCAATATGCCGAACCATTCCAGGCCGACAAGCGCAAAGTAATAGCCCTTGCCATAGAACTGGATGAGTTAGGAAAAGGATTGATAGATTGGAAAGCAATATAATTGCCAGTCTGCATTATTTGCGATTCTAATCTTTCTTCATGACCGCATTCTTAAAATAATCAAATAAAAGCTTGCGGTTTTCAATTCTTTTTTCTAACTTTGCAGCGTGATGTTTAAATCATGCAACATGTTGAACAAATTAAAGCGATAAATGATGGAAAAGAAACAAGTTAAAGTCGGTTATTGGACTTATGAGGAGTTTTGTAAGAAGTTCCCAGATTTCGATAAAATTCCCGTTTGTGATAATTATCGGCCAGGCAGAGTCGCCAAATTTACAAATGTAAAATTTGCCTCTTCCAAATAAAGATCTTCTTATTTTAAGATGTTATGCGAATACTGACAAAAAAGTATCTGTCTAAAATAGACGAGATAAAGACAAAAGGATATATTACACCAGGGTTTGATCAGAAGAATCCAAGTGATTATTTGCCTTATTGTGAATTGGATAATATCCAATGGGATACTGGAGCCACTCAGTCTGTTATTAATAAAGTTTTGGTAGAACCATTAGGCTTGAAACCTATAGGAAAAGACTATGTGGATGGCTTTGGAGGAACTAATGTCTCATATATTTATGAGGTTAATATTTATACGGAAGGTGAATTGAGCTTCAAGAGAATAAAAGTCTTGGCAGGCGATATTGGTGGTTGTGATGTCTTGTTGGGAATGGATATTATTTCTCAGGGAGACTTTGCTATTACTAATAAGGATAACCAAACGTGGTTTTCTTTTCGCTATCCTTCACAAGACCATATTGAATTTAAAGCATAGTGCTAATAGCATAAAATCGGCGCATTTCCCATATTTTGAGGGAAAATGCGCCGATTTTATGTTATTCTTACCACGTCAGCGCTTTCTGAGCCTCTTTGTTAGGAATATCAAGCGTAAATAGCTTAGTTTCAGGGTCATAATCCTTAATGGTTATACAACCACTTTGGTAGAGAATAGGCAAAATTGAATTCATGTGTTTATCACCAGCCATGCTGAAATGCAGGACAGGATATTCCGTCCAGTCCTTTTCCAACTTTTCAATAGCAAGTCCTTTGAAGAGTTCCTTCTTTCCCTGGAAATAACTCTTACAGGTAGAAACCAATAGTGACTTTCCGAAACGGCGTGGATGGAGAACGCTGTGCCGAAATGTGTGCGCAGTATATGGAGCAGCTGTGATTTAAATAATCAAATATAAAAAACACCTGAGCATCATTTCGCTGCTCAGGTGTTTTTGTCGGAATATTTAGGCTTACATCACGTCTTCTATTTTCCAATCTGTAATATTATGTGTAGCGACATCAAAGTTGATGCCTACCTTTACGATTGGCAAGCCACATAGAGCAAAACGTTTAGGATATTCCTTGAGGTCAATCTGTTTCATCGCTGCAGCTGCATCCTTATTGAGTTTCAACTCGAATAGATAGAGATGCGTAGCAGTTCTCAAGACCATATCCACTCTTCCTGACGGAGTGCGAACTTCTACGTCCACGTAATTATCAAGAATAGAGAATATCACATACATCATCTGCTGATAATGCCCCTCTGAATCTGCCTGATTGCAATATGGAACCGTGGCAAGAAAAGCTTGAAGCATCTGCAAAGCCCCATTCATATCATTACGGCGAATAAGAGCCGACATCTTTGCGATGGTGGTTGCTCCCTTAGGCGTAGTCATACCTATATAATTAGGTAAGAGACTACGATATAATCCAACACGGATTTCTTTGTTTGGGATATCAAGCGTAAAAAGCTCAGTTTCAGGGTCGTATCCTTTTATAGTTATATAACCACTTTGATACAGTAAAGGCATGATGGATACCATCATTTCGGTCGGTGCGTCAAAGTCTGATTTGTCTGCCTCACAACGTCCTATATCAGAAGGCATTACCTGAAATTTCTTAAGCATTTCTATCAGATAGGTAGGTGTGCCAGAAGTAAACCAATAATAATCCAGACAGCCTGCAGCCATAGCATTCAATAGACTATATGGATTGAAGATGTCGGGGGACTGGGCAGCAAAGTGATAACCATCATAAAATTCTCGCAAGGCATCAAGAGTCTGTGCTCGGGTTAGATTCATCTTAACTGCCAATGCATCAACATCTGCTGACATCTGAGTCTCCAATTCCTCCTTGGTAATACCGCAGATGCCTGCGTAATCATTACGCATACTTATATTGGTAATGTTATTGAGTTCACTGAAGATGCTCAACTGCGAGAATTTAGTGATACCTGTCAGGAAAACAAAGCGAAGCATAGGTTCGCAATCCTTCAAAGGACTATAGAAATTACGCATCACATTGCGCAAATCTTTCAAATGAGAATCTTCATGCACAACATCAAGTAGGGGAGCATCATACTCATCAATGAGTACAACCACCTGCTTGCCAGTCTTTTCGTAAGCAGTCTGAATGAGTGCGATGAGACGGTCGTTCGCATCAACAGCGGGAGTCTTGATTCCCCATACTTTTTCTTGTTCTGCAAGTCGGTTTCCTAAATATCTTTCCAGCTGGTCTTTCTCCATGTGTTTACCACCAGCCATGCTGAAATGCAGGACAGGATATTCCGTCCAGTTCTTTTCCAACTTTTCAATAGCAAGTCCTTTGAAGAGTTCCTTCTTTCCCTGGAAATAACTTTTAAAGGTAGAAACCAACAGTGACTTTCCGAAACGGCGTGGACGACTTAAGAAGAAATGTTTTCCACCGCTATGAGTCATGCGATAGACATATTCCGTCTTATCAACGTACAGCAGATTTCGGGTGATGATTTCCTCGAAAGTCTGGATTCCAACTGGATATAATTTCAATTCTGCCATGGTTTGTACTTTTAAGTTTCTGGTGATAATACCTTATCAGCCTATTTGCTTTTGCAAAGCTAATCATTTTATTCGGAATAACAAAGGAAAAAGGCTAAAATCTGCTGTTTGTGCAATCGGTTGCATTAAAATAAATGTAGAAATATGGGGTAAAAGTGAACAGGTTTTAGATATTTTTACTATCTTTGCACGATAAAAGTTAGTATAATAAAAGTTTCTGACTCAGTAATGGATATTGCTAAAAGCATGTTCATCTTAAAAAAATAGACAAAGTTAAAAATGACGTATAAGTTCCTAAAAGAAGTGATGATTATCTAACTGAACAGTTTCAAGTTCATCTACCCGCTCATAGAAGCTTAGAACAACATATAAATAATAACTTAACTAAAATAAAAGATGAAAAGATTTTTTACGTTTTTAATGGCGGTTTGGGCTTTATTGTCCATATCGCAAACGGTAAAGGCAGCCGATGTCACTGTCTGTTTCCAATGTCCGAGTACCGGATTTGAGGTCAAGGATAATGATAATCATGTTTATACCTCTAAGGTGACCAAGAAACTCTGTTTGAAATTGACAAATAATCCCCTTGTAAAAATGGTTTAAAGCTATATAATTATGAAGAAAAAAATTACACTAATGATGATGGTGTTATGCTTCTTAATGAGCATACCACTGAAAATGATGGCAGAAACTGTCACTATTCACTACATCTTTGATGATGAGAAATGGGGTGAAATTTGGGCTTATGTTTATCAGAAAGGTGGTGGAAATATAGGTCCCGAGTGGCATGGAACTAAGTGTGATAATATTACGACGAATGCTGATGGAAAAAGAGAGGCTACGTGGACTCTCGATTTGGGAGACAATTTAGCTTCTAATGCCTGCGTTGTATTCAATGATGGAATAGATAATGGCAACCAGTATCCTACTTCTGGTGGTTGGGATGTTATTGATGGTGCCTCCTATAACAAAGGTGGTAAAATAACTTCTTCTTCAGAAGGTGGCGGCGGCATCACACCCGTTGATTGGAATACTGTGAATACTAATCGTCTCACAGGAAAAAAATATACTCAGGGTTTCTATCTCGTTGGTGACTTCTTTACCTTTGATACAGATGGGATAAATTATGACGATGCAGTGTTCAAGTTCCAGCAGCAGACGGATATTAATGAAAGTGCAAGAATTGCATATGATGTATATAAGGTTGATATACCTGCTTCTCTTACTGCTAAAGCTCAGCTTATGTATGTGAATGAGAATGGAGAAAGAACTGGTATCTTTGGTCCAGGAACTGCGAATAAAACAATTGATAAGGATTTTCCTGCAACGGGGAAAAGTACCGAATGGGCTAATCCTGAAACGGGTCTAAGTACCGAATGGGCTGGTATAACACCTAATGAAAGTACAAATCTCTTGGACAAAACACAGAACTATTGGAATTTTTCTACTCGTAATGAGAGTCTTGATGAGTATTCTGATGGATTGTACGAAGTATATATTGCTGTAGAAAAGAAAACTAATGAGCCAAAGCTGTGGAAGATTACACATATAGCAGATAAGCGTGTAGCTTACTTTATCAGCAATACTCCTGATGCAACAGCTATGCCTCTTTATGATACTTACAAATTAGAAAATCGAGATACTAAACCCCAATTTTACAATGATTTCTTTGGTACAGTCAATTTCGCTGCAGATCGTTCGTACTATGTAATATCTAATTATATATATAATAGCGATAAGGTTGATGAAGCGAAAGATTATGGAACTATTCCTCATTTTTATCTGGAAAGAATTCCGAGTCCAACGACAAATAAGTTATTCTTACAAGGTAATGGTGGACTTGATTTTACAGGTAGTGATCCTAATAATTTGATTTGTCCAAATTTAGCTCCATTAAAAGTTGGCAAAGATTATTGGGGTACACGAATCGTAGAATATAATCCTTCAAGGGGAAAAACGAATGTACATGGTACGCCATTTGGTTTTTGTGGTGAGCTTCAGCTGCGTCGTGATCGTGCAGTACTTACCTCTGTATCTTTGGTTGGTGATGCTATTCCTGGTACATTAAATGCGGATGGTACATGGAATTACAAATCTAATGCTGCAGATATGGTTTATGATGAAACTGAGCAGTGTTATAAGGCGAGAGTCGTTACTAATGTAGATGATAATGGACAATCAAAGTTCAGATTTGTAGGTAACCATGATTTCAAAATCACTTGGTTTGAGAATACTAATACTGATGAAAAGGAGATGGCAAAGCATCCTTATAATTCTCCTGATCCAACAGTACCTGGTCATACCGCAGATGCTAATGATCCTAACAAAGTAGATTATACTGAAAATGGTGACCCTAAGAGTAAAGATTATAATAGTTGGAATATCATCTGGAACCGCCCTGCAGGTCGATGGACAGTACGTCTTTACTTCTATACCTATAGTGTTGGTACCGATAAACCAGTTACTGAATATTATTACACCATTACTGCAAATAGTGATATGGAGTTACACGATTTTTGGGACGTGGTTTATGATTCTGAAACCAACAAGCAAAATATAACTAATTTGGGTAGATATAGGTATATGAGAACATGGAGTGCAGAAAAGGCATGGAAGATTTCTGATCAGGTTGATATCTTTGTAGTTAGTGACATCACAGAAGATAAATCTGGTGTTAAGATGATTCTAAAGAATATTAATGGATTTGTATCTGATGTGCACCGTGTGATTCCTCCTAAAACTGGTGTGATTCTTGCAACAACGAGTGAGGCTGCTTCTAATATACCTGGAGCTAAATTCAAATCTCGTGAAGATTTTAAATCCTACAATAATTTGGTAATTCCTATGGAGCAGTATGAAACTGATAAAGTATATCCGAAGAAAGATAACTTTTTGGAGACAATTCCTGTTTCACGTGTGATTCCTCCATTTAAAGATAATAAATACAATTATTTCTTTGGATACTATAATACCCGGATTGCTACAGGTGATGAAACTTGTGACAAACATAATTATCTTCTTGGATTCTGGATTTCTAAAGGTAGCAAGCCATACTTAAGTAACAGTAGTTATTTGCCAATAGATACGGAAATTGCGGCAAAGATGAAATATCTTGGTACAAGTTATGATGGCTTTGTATCTGGTGGCAGTGCGAAGAAGGTTCCTGGAGTCATATTTGACTTTGATAATGTTGGCGGTACAACAGGTATCAACGAGGTGGTAAATCAGAGCACTAAGTTGAATGATGGCAAATACTACACCCTGAGTGGTCAGCAGGTAGAGAAGCCTACAGCAGGTGGTATCTATATCCACAACGGCAGAAAGTTCGTGGTTAAGTAACTATAAGTATTGTAGAACAAGTAAGCAAAGAATAAAATGAAAAAGAAATATATACAACCGACTGTTTCAGTAAGTTTTGTAGTTGTGGAGTCACAACTGTTGGGGCAATCGCAAATTAAAGGAATTGATTATGGGCCAGGTGAATATGGTGGAGGTGGCTCCAAGGAAAACAACTTCTCTTCTTGGGATTACGGTTTCGATGAGGAGGATAATTCAGAATCTAATTCCAGCAGCAAGTCGCTCTGGGATTAAGTGAAAATTCAGATGAAATGAGTTTGAAACAAAAATATACAGAGTTTATATAACAAACTTTTATTAATCATCTTTTACTAAAGTTAGGCGAGGATTGCAGGGATGCAATCCTCGTTTTTCGTTTAGTAGGTTGTTAGTGAGGGGATGGGGCAGATTTCTCGAAAAATATTTGGAGAATTCGAATTTAAATCGTAACTTTGCAGCACTAGAATCCGCCACGCTTCCCGTAGAACAGCGTACCAGGGCGGAACTTTTTGTTTTAAATGTGTTTTTGCAGTAACAAATCCCACCACGACTCTCAACGATGTGTATCAAGATGGGACTTCGCTTTTTATAACCTTGCATCACATTTCAGTTAAACGTTTTAAAAGGAGATGGATATGAGACGGATAGAAGAACGATATATTAGCTTGCTTACCGATTTCGGTTTTAAGCGTATCTTTGGAACAAAGCCTAACAAGGATTTGCTCATCAATTTCTTGAATTCCCTGTTTGATGGTTTTCAGGTCATCAAGGATGTGAAGTACTTGAATAGTGAGCACGTTGGTGATGTCTTTGCCGAACGCAAGGCCATCTTTGATGTTTATTGCGAAAATGAGCATGGTGAAAAGTTCATCGTTGAGATGCAGAATGCTTATCAGAAGTATTTCAAGGATCGTTCTTTGTTCTATTCTACTTTTCCTATCCGTGAACAGGCTCCAAAAGGGGCAGAATGGAACTTCAAACTGGAACATGTATATACTGTTGCTCTGCTGAACTTCGACTTGGAAGAAGAGGCATTTGACAAAAATGATATCAACCATGATGTGGGCTTGCTTGACAAGAAGACTCATAAGGTTTTTAATGACAAACTTTCTTTCAAGTATGTTGAGATAGCAAAGTTCAATAAGACAGAGGAGGAGCTTGACACGCTTTATGATAAGTGGTTGTATGTATTGAAAAACCTTTCCCGATTGGATAAGCGTCCTGCTGCCTTGAAAGAGAAAGTGTTTACTAAACTCTTTGAGGAGGCCGAGATTGCAAAGTTCACCCCAACAGAGTTGAAAGAATATGAGGATAGTTTGAAGGCGTATCGTGATGTCAAGAACTCTATAGATACGGCTTTGGAAAAGGGGCGTGAGGAAGGTAAAAACTCGAAGGCTATCCAAATAGCAAAAAGGATGTTGGATGCTGGCATGGATATAGAAACAGTTATGCAAATAACAGATTTGTCAAAAAGTGAGATTGAGAAACTAAAATGATAAATCTCTATTCATACTTGAATTGATAAACTGAGTCCGAAATGCTTATTTTGCATTCTATTCGCTCATTCCATTAATGAGGATAATTGTAAAATTTTGTAGTAGGTGCGACTGTCGCCGCACCTACTACAAAACTACTTTACTATTATCTTTTGGTTTCTTTCACTTTGTCTTTCTGCAATCGGCTGACACACAAAGTCTGATATATACAAAAGAGGTAATCAATGTGAATGTGCTTTTCAGAATAATATTTGATTTCACTGATAGCATGATTAATCTCATTAAATTCTACTTCTTTTTCTTCAATATATTTATTTTTGTTCGACAATTTTACTATACATCACGAT
>OMGB01000023.1_pt1 | contig 81794 bp, 51 predicted proteins | sample 1645791 | NCBI WGS metagenome assembly OMGB01 (sample SAMEA103958120, study PRJEB25191) | human gut metagenome | biome: human-associated habitat [ENVO:00009003]; feature: intestine environment [ENVO:2100002]; material: feces | place: Germany | collected 2013/2015 | reverse complement strand
ATTTTGGAATAAAAAAGGCTCTGAAGTTTGTATAACTCACAGAAAATGAGTATCTTTATAATCGCTAAACAATAAAGATAAAACTTCAAAGCCGTGAGCAAAGATACAAAAATTATTTCAGATCTGCGAAGCTTTTTCGCAAAAAATGACGATAATCGTGCAATTAAGTGCATTATGGGTGTGATGGAACATATAAATATACGCTCCAGCCAGATTGGAGTAGAGAAGAAAGAGAACTGCAAGTTCACCACTTTGCAGGTACTCAACCTCCTCATGCTCTTCCCGTTCTTCGTAGTCAAGAATGCGAGTCGATACTCCAACTCGTCCTTGAGTAAATTGTTCAATTGTGATAAAGACATGTTCTATCGTTTTATGAATGATGGCAACGTCAAGTGGCGCAAGTTACTATATGCAATGAATCTTCAGCTGATAAAGAAGATATCAAGCAGCACAACTGTTCATCATAACAAGCCAGTTTGTTTGATTATTGATGATACTGATGCACCTAAGACTGGTATGACGACCGAACTCATAGGAAGAATCTGGTCTCATGTTCATCAAAAGAGCATCCTTGGTTATAAGTGTCTGACCATGATGTTGTCCGATGGCGTTAGCCAGCTCTTTCTCGATTTCTCTCTTCATGGTGAGGAGGGAAAGGACAAGCAAAAGGTTCAGGGACTTACTGCTAAGCAACGCAAAGCTCGCTATACCGAGGACCACGAAGGGCAAACGGTAAAAGAGCGTGTGGATGAATATCTGATGAAGAAGACAGACAAGGCCATAGATATGGTCAAGTATGCCATCAAGCGAGGTGTTCGCTTTGATTACTTGCTCGTAGATAGCTGGTTTACAAACACTAAGCTTGTGCGTTTCATTTCCAGCAGACATATCAAGTGTCACCTGTTGGGCATGATTAAACTGGGCAAAACCAACTATGCAACGAAGCATGGTAAGATGAATGCCAAGCAAATCATCAAGCACCTGCAAAAGGAGAAGGCATGCAAACACAACAAAATACTTCGCTGTACCTATTGTACAATGGACGTTAAGTTGGATGGTGTGCCAGTCCGTTTGTTCTTTTGCAAGCGAGGACGCAAGGGAAACTGGAATGGGTTGTTGACCACAGACCTTTCTCTTAGCTTCCTTGAAGCGTATCGTATTTATGCCAGACGATGGGCTACCGAAGTTGCATACAAGGATTGCAAGACCTTGCTGAACTTTGGTAAATGCCAGTCTGTACATTTTGCCGCTCAAATTGCTAGCTTCACTTTGACAATGATGCAGTATAACATCTTGTGTACAGTGAAGAGATTTGAAGCGTATGAAACCATCGGTGGTCTCTTTACAGAGGTTACCAATGACACTCTCGAGTTGTCCGTAACGGACAAGATATGGGCTATCATTTTGGACTTCGTTCTGGAAGCAGCAGAGCGTTACTCTATAGATGCTACAGAGTTGCTGGCAGATTTCATCGAAAGTAATCCTGTTGCCCATACGCTACGTAATATGTATATTTATAAACAAGCAAGTTGATATTTATTCACTTGCGAAACTTCAGTAAAATGTACATAAATGAATAAAGGAAACAAAGAACAAGTCCAAGAGCTACTATATGTATGGATTAGTAATTTCGACAAAAGAAGTTTGGAAAGCATCAAACAAAACTGTGATTATCTTAATGAGATATATCATTTGGAGTTGCGAAATCCCATATGGGGCATATTTTGGCCATTAGTATTTAATGGAGTGATAGATCATGTTGGAAATGGTTTTTATGCATTAAGTGAGCCGATAGTTCTTGACTATGGTACACATTTTTATTATATAAATGTATTACCTCAAAAAGTAAAGAGCAAACATATATCTATCGGAATCTCTTTATCTGAAACGTTTGAGGATGTTGGGTGTAAAACTATGCGTCCTTCTGCAATTTCCATCTTAAAATCGTACCCATGCATCAAAGATGTAGTAGATTCATTTCCTTTATCTCTTGAAGATGAAAGTAATTTGAAGTATGTAAATTGGAAATTCAAACGAGGACTTGCTGAACTTGACAAAGATGGATTAATACGTTTTTTCTCACTACCAGAACAATTGTATCTTAGGCAATTACCATCAAGGACTGTTAATCCAGAGGCATATGCGCTTTCGTATTGTCTTACAAGGGTAGTAAATAATGAGTTAAATGGTAAGTATGATCAATCTATCCATCAACTGACTATGCCTGCCTTTGCAATGCCTTTCATGGTTTACAGGGTTCTTTTATTGGAATGTATGGTATCAAAGCAACTTCCCCGCAAACAGGCTAGTGACTATGTTTTTAAAAACATCCCAACAGGAATTGTAAATCAATTAAATAGAATTTTCTGTAACTCAATACAATATGAATAACCCTATAAAAATTTTCAAAGAGATATTTGATGCTTATATCAAATATATAAATAGTGGTTTACCTTTCAATCGTGAAGAGTATAACCAAGAACGAAATTCATTAATAAAAGAGACTGGTACCATTTGTCAGCCACCTATTATAGAAATTGTACCGAAGTATCATGAAAAGGCTACATTAGCAGAATTTTGTGATAAAGAAGGTATTTCTAAGGAATTAAATGATTTTGTAAATACTGGTCTATTTGTCAACAACAGCCATCAAGCACGACGTCTCTACGATCACCAGTATGAAGCTCTTAAAGATGCACATATAAACCGAAAACACATAGTCGTCACAACTGGTACTGGTTCGGGTAAGACAGAATGCTTTCTTTTGCCTGTCATTGCAGATTTGATTGCTGAGTCTAAAAACTGGGGTAAAACGAGAACAAGAGCTATGCGTACTATGATTCTCTACCCTCTCAATGCACTTGCAGAAGATCAGATGATTCGTTTGAGGAAAGCTTTGAATAGCCGTAAAGATGATAAAACCGGATCTTTGGATTGGCTAGACGAACATCGTGGTGGACATCGCTTTTACTTTGGTCGCTATACAGGTGCCACCCCTGTCAGTGGAATTAAGGAAAAAGTACAAGGAAAACTACGTGAAGAAAAAAAACTATTGCAAAATGAATGGAAGGCAGCAAAAGAAGCAGCAAAAGAGAATAATAACGTAGAATTGCTTTATCATGTGCCTTGTATGGAAAATGATTCTGCAGAAATGTGGGACCGTTTTTCTATGCAGGATAACGCACCTGACATTATGATAACGAACTATAGTATGTTGAATATTATGTTGATGCGTAATCTTGAAGCAGACATTTTTTCTGACACAAAAAAGTGGCTTGAAGAAAGTTCGTCACACATCTTTCATCTTGTAATAGATGAGCTTCACACATATAGAGGAACAGCAGGAACTGAAGTCGCTTACCTACTGAGAATTTTACTTGATAGGTTGGGATTGCAACCAAATTCTTCACAGGTACAATTTCTTGCATCCAGTGCGTCTTTAGAAGAAAATCAGCAATCAATAGATTTTCTTTCTGAGTTTTTTGGAATAGAAAAGGATGAATTCAGAAAAAAGTTTAAAATTATTTCAAATCCTCCGCAACAGTCTGTAGAAAAGCCAAATATCATTTTGCCGATAGATGAACTTAAGAAATATGGAAGTGTTTATGAAGAGGATACAAATGCAGATAATACTTTGCTTAAAATTCTAGGATGTGACAACTTTTATGAATTGTCTATAAAGTATCAGTTATTATCATGGCTTAAATATGCATTAAGTTCGAACAAAGGCATTATCGCCAAAGATATACAGAAAATAGCAGACAGGTTAGGCCTTTTTGGTGAAGAACGATTAAGCGTAGTAGCCGGATTGATAAAAGCATTATGCAAAAGTGAAAAGAATGGTCAGTATCTTGCACCGCTAAGAGCACACTTTTTCTTCCGTAATATAAGTGGTTTATGGGGGTGTTCAGATCCTAACTGTCCTTGTATTCGTAATGAATACAAGTTTTCAGGAAGAACTATAGGTACATTATACAAACGTCCACGAAACGTTTGTACTTGTGGTATGAAGGTTTTGGAAGTCCTAGTATGTGAAAACTGTGGTGAGATATATCTTGGCGGTTATCGTGTTGCAGTGAATAATCACACATACCTTAGTTCTGAGAAACCTGTAAATGATAAAGAATCTGGATATTGCATAATTTGGCATGGGAATGCAGACTCTAAAGATGGTTGGAAACGTGTGTCATTTAATCCTAGTACTGGCGAATATTATCTTGATATAGACGGAAAATACAGTTTGTATGAACAGCCTTCTGATTCAGAAATTAAATTTCCTCATAAATGTCCACAATGCGAGGTAGCATATTATATAAAAGACAAGAATAGCGTAACACCTATAAGATACCATGGTACAGGTTTGCAAAAAGTGAACCAAGTCCTTGCTGATTCATTGATTCGTTCTATGAGAAACGCCAAAGAAAATAATACCAAAGTGGTGCTATTCTCAGATAGCCGTCAGTCTGCAGCAAAACTATCAGCAGGAATTGAACTCGGTCATTTTAGAGATGTGCTTCGTTGGGCAATTCTCCATGCGTTGAATGGCAGCAATGAGGTGGTTAGTTTTTTAAAGAAACTGTATGACAATCAAAATTGGACACAACAAGATGGACAACACCTTAACATTCTGACAAGTGATCAAACTTATGGAGAAGTTGCACGTGTCATAATGGCCAATCATAATGGATTTGCTACAGATGAGCAATTAGGTATGCTGAAAAACTATTTCAAATGTTGCAATGGTCAAAGTCTTGGAAACATTGAGGATGATGTTTTTAAAACATTATTATCTCTTGGTATGAATCCGGCTGGTCCTAAACCAACCTGTTTTCAGAACCTTATGGCAGGTCTGTGGTATGACCTTTTTGATTTTGAAAAGAAATCAACAAAATCCAATTTGAGCCAAAATCAGTTGGAGTTTAGTGACAGAATACGCAGGTTTAATAAAATAGAACAATTAACAAGTATTTTTAGTAATCGTAACCGTTCATTTGAGGAATTAAAACTTGGTTATCTTTCTCCTACTCGAGATATTACTGATCCTACAATAAGAGAACTCGCCTGTTCTGTAATTCGAATACTTGGAGAGAAAAAACGCATCAAGGAACTTCCTTCAAAATATCCACCTACAGAAAGCTTTCCTATAGCTGTTAGGAAACTTATACAACATGTTTATCATATACATGGAAGGGTTGAAACAAATGAAAGACTTGATGCATTGCGTGATTTATTAAGAGATTGTGGTATTATAGATAGACAAGTAACTGTACTAACTGGAGAGGGAATCTCATTTGTAAAATCAGATATAGGTTCTAAATATTGGGTTTGTCCTCGATGCAAGACAATTCACATGCATCATGCAAATGGAATTTGTATAAATTGCTATCACAAACTTGAAGAAGAATGTGTTCTAACAAAGGAAGATATCACTAATCCTGACGACTTTTACCTTTCTTTACTGAATTCTACAGACAATGTCTATCGCCTACATTGCGAAGAAATGACGGGGCAAACATCAAAGGCTGATTCAAAGAAAAGACAGCGACTGTTCCAAGATATATTCTTAAAAACAGAAAATCCAATAGTTGAAGGTATTGATCTTCTTAGTGTGACAACAACAATGGAGGCTGGTGTAGATATAGGATCTTTATCGGCTGTAATGATGGGTAATGTCCCTCCTCAACGTTTCAATTACCAACAGCGTGTTGGTCGTGCAGGACGCCGTGGTAATCCCTTATCCATTGCGCTTACTGTTGCTCGCTCTACCAGCCACGATTTAACAAACTTCCAAGAATATGAGCGTATGGTTTCTGATACACCTAAAGACCCATATTTGGAAACAAGAACAAAAGAGATTGCAGAACGTATTATATATAAGGAGATATTGTATGCAGCCTTAAAGGACGATAGTTCTGGTAAAGATAGCGTACATGGTTGTTTTGGTACAGTAGAGCAGTGGGATAAGCACAAAGAAGAAGTTGCTAATTGGCTATATGCTAACAACGAAGAAGTATTGCGGATTATCCAAGTCGTGACTATGGGTACCGAAATATCAGATACTCAAAAGCAAGAAATAAAAGATTTTGTTTATAACCAATTCCTTGATAAGATAAGCCAAGTTGCTACAAGTGATAAGTTCCCGCAAGAATTCCTAAGTGAGCGACTTGCAAATGCAGGACTTCTTCCGATGTTTGGTTTCCCTACTCGCACGAGAAACTTGTATCTAAGTATGCCAAAGAAGTTGCCGGCAGAAGATGTCGTTTCTCGTGATATAGATATGGCATTGAACTCTTTTGCACCAGGACATGAGATTGTGAAAGACAAAAAAGTGTATAAGGCAATAGGAATTGTTGACTACGAGTACAGCAAATCGCATGTAATAAAACCAAAGTATAATTCTCTGAATCTATATCGCCATCCTCTTGTTCGCTGTATGAGATGCGGTTATTCGTCTATAAGCCATGATGAAGAATCTTGCAATTGTCCTGTATGCGGCAATGAGATGCAGAAAGTTAAGATTTGCTCTCCTTTAGGTTTCTGTGTTGATTACAATATGCCTGTAGAGGATTTCAATGGAAGTTACGATTGGTATTCACCTAATAGCGATATAAAATTAGATTGTGAGGACTCTCTGCAAGAATGTCAGCAAGTAGACAATATGACAATAAGGAACAATATAGTACCTTCGCAAGGACTCGTTCATCTTGTTAATGATAATAATGGAGACTTCTATAAATTAGGTAAGAATAATGATGGTATTTATGTGTCACGTGACGCTTATCCAGAAGAAATAGGAAATGCATTACACCTATCATTCGAAACAAGATATGCATTTGTTTCGTCAAAAACAACTGGTGTTCTAACACTTTCTATTGCAGAAATTCCAGAAGATTTAAATCTTTCACCGCTTAATGACGAGAATGCTAACAGCTATGCTGTAAGAGCCGCTTTTTTATCATGGGGCTATCTTGTAAGAAAAACAATATCTCATTATCTTGATATAGACTCTTCCGAATTGACCGTAGGATTTTACATAATACCTCAAGCAAAGAAAGCAGAGATTTTCTTTGTTGAGCAATTGGAAAATGGTGCAGGCTACAGTAACTATCTCAGCGGTCGTAGATATAAAGATGTCCCCCATAAAGCAATTATTTTGCCGCTTATTGAAGGAGGTGAAATCTTTGAAGAACTCACTTCTCGTGACCATGAAAACGGTTGCACATCATCTTGCTATGATTGTATAAGAGATTATTCAAATCAAAGTGTACATCATTTACTTGATTGGAGACTTGGACTTGACTTGGCAAGGCTTGCGCATGACCCGAAAGCAAAGATTGATTTTACCACAAGCTATTGGATTGATTATATAAATATAACTATCAAGAATGTTCTGGTAAAACATGGATACACAGTAGAACTATGTGACGGAACACTGATCGGTACGGATCCTTATGGTGAAAACTATTGCTTAGTACATCCTTTATGGTCTTCCAGAAGGATAAGTAAGTTTACTGGTTCTTTGTCTGGTATATATAAAGCATTGTCTGTTTTTGATATTTCTAAAATGAATGGTTAATTGGTATTTCTCTATAATACGATAAATATGCTCGAACTCGAACTACAACAATACCTCCTCCGTGAGTACCCACAAGAGAATGCTCGCTGTGAATGGAAGGAATTTAAGAATCTGAAGAACTCGTTCTGTGGGGACGAGAAGGATGATGTTATTTCCTACGTGTCAGCTATTGCCAACATGGAGGGTGGACATCTTGTGATTGGGGTAAAGGATAAGACGCTTGACATAGTTGGGACTGATATTTCAAGGCTTACTTTTAATGGGCAACCAGCAAACACTCAGTCGACAACGTTCAAACTCACAGAACAATGCACTTATCTTTCATCTGAAGGTCTAAGCATTGAGGAGTTTATAACCGATGATACAAACAAGCGAGTATGGATAATACATATTCCAAAGCACTTGCCTCGTCGCCCTGTCCTTGCCCACAAGAAGGCATGGCAACGCATAGAAGATTCGTTGGTGGAATTGACCCAAGAAAGAATGGCTGTCATTCTTGAAGAACCAATCTATGCAGCAAAGGACTGGTCTGCAGAAATTGTACCTGATGCAACAATAGACGATTTGGATGAGGTTGCTATTGCCAAGGCTCGAATGATGTTCAAGAAGGTTCATAGTCGCATACCTACTGAAGAAGTGAATGCTTGGAATGTTCAAACGTTCCTAAGCAAGTGTGGATTGACGAGAAACGGAGGCATTACTCGTGCTGCTATCATTTTGTTGGGCAAATACGAATCCGCTTTCAAACTTCGTCCTGCCGTTGCACAGGTTACTTGGACACGCAGAGACAAGAATCAGGAAGTGGTTGACTACGAACACTTCACAGTTCCATTTATATTAACGGTGGACGAAATTCTCTCAAAGATAGAGAACCTGACATTGCGTAAAATGCCTGGAGGTACGCTTTTCCCCGACACGATGAAGCAGTATGACGACTATACCATCCGTGAGGCCCTTCATAATTGTATTGGCCATCAAGACTACACTCTCCAGCAACGCATCAATTTCGTGGAAAATCCAGGATATTTGTATTATTCTAATGCTGGCACGTTCATCCCTGGTACCTTGGAGAATGTTTTGAGGAATGAAGAACCTCAGACGCATTTTCGCAATGAATGTTTGTGTCGGGCTATGGTTGACTTCAATATGATTGATACCGTAAGTCGTGGTATCAAAAAGATGTTTAATGAGCAATGGCGCAGACATTTTCCTATGCCAGACTATGAGATTGACCAAATCAAGAAAAAAGTCGTTGTCCGCATTTATGGCAATGAAATCAACAAACGATACACTGATTTGTTGAAGACCAATGACACCCTTTCACTTTGGGATTGCATCTCGCTTGATGCTGTACAAAAAGGCAGAACCATTCATGAAGAAGTAGCACATGACTTGCTCAAACGTGGACTGATAGAAGGTGAGGCTCCGCATTATAGCATTTCTCTTAGTATGGCTAAGAATACCCACCAACTGCCTTCTTACACCAAAACCAAAGGATTGGATAAGGAGAGGTTGCGTCAAATGGTTCTCCAATATCTCAGCAATGCAGGAGATGAAGGTGCCAAGCGAGATAGTATATACGAATATCTGAAGGATGTACTACCAGCCAATAAGACGGAGGAACAACAACTTCGTTATGTTGGCAGACTATTAGTAGAATTGAATGAAGAAAAACAGATAGACAGAATCGGGTTAAAGTGGATATTGAAAGGCTACAATCGGTCGGTTTAATCATAATCCGACCGAAAAATCCAAAATCCGACCGAAAATCCGACCGTTTGAAGATATTCCGACCGGAAACTACCCAATAGAACGCTATATCTAACACAGATATTCAATACAAACCCAAAGAATAGGAAATATGTTATTAGGAAACAAGATAAGGTCTCTTAGAGACGAACAAGGAATATTGCAACGCCAAGTGGCTGCATATTTAGAAATAGTCCTTTTTTCTCAAAACAAAAAAGCACACAACCGAATCGTTTCCATTTCAGTTGTGTGCTTTAATTATATATTAACTTAACAACTCTCTTTTGAGAGAAAGGAGCATCAATGAGAGGCTCCTCATCGGCTGGAGAGATTACTTAACCTCCTCGAAGTCAGCGTCCTGAACATCCTGAGCGCCACCATTGCCGCCCTGTGCCTGCTGACCGCCCTGAGCACCCTGTGCACCAGGACCAGCCTGCTGACCACCCTGATACATCTGCTGAGAAGCAGCCTGCATTACGGTGTTCAAGTTGTTGATGGCAGTATCGATAGCTGCAACATCACCAGCCTTGTGAGCATCCTTCAACTGCTGCAATGCCTGCTCGACACCTGGCTTCTTGTCAGCTGGAATCTTATCACCATTATCCTTCAGGAAGTTCTCAGTGGTGAAGATCATAGAGTCTGCCTGGTTCATCTTGTCAATCTTCTCGCGCTCAGCCTTATCAGCAGCAGCGTTCTGCTCTGCCTCAGCCTTCATGCGGTTGATTTCATCCTCGCTCAAGCCAGATGAAGCCTCGATGCGGATGCTCTGCTCCTTACCGGTAGCCTTATCCTTAGCTGATACGTTCAAGATACCGTTGGCATCGATATCGAAGGTAACCTCAATCTGAGGAACACCACGACGAGCAGGAGCAATACCTGTCAGGTTGAACTGACCGATACTCTTGTTCTGAGCTGCCATTGGGCGCTCACCCTGCAATACGTGGATGGTAACCTCTGTCTGGTTATCAGCTGCAGTAGAGAACACCTCGCTCTTCTTGCAAGGGATAGTTGTATTAGCATCGATGAGCTTAGTCATCACACCACCCATAGTCTCGATACCGAGAGTCAATGGAGTAACATCGAGCAATACGATGTCGCCAACACCCTCTTCCTTATTCAAGATGGCACCCTGGATAGCTGCACCAACTGCAACAACCTCATCAGGGTTTACACCCTTAGAAGGCTCCTTGCCGAAGTAGTTCTTAACGAGTGTCTGAACGGCTGGAATACGGCTTGAACCACCAACCAAGATAACCTCATCGATATCTGATGTAGAGAGCTTAGCATCACGAATAGCATTCTGGCAAGGTACGAGACAAGCCTGAATCAAGTTGTGAGCCAACTGCTCGAACTGTGCACGAGTCAAACTCTTTACCAAGTGCTTAGGCATACCGTCAACAGCTGTGATGTAAGGCAAGTTGATTTCTGTAGCTGTAGAGCTTGACAACTCAATCTTAGCCTTCTCAGCAGCTTCCTTCAAACGCTGCATAGCCATAGGATCCTTGCGGAGATCTACGCCTTCCTCAGCCTTGAAGCCATCAGCCAACCAGTTGATGATTACTTGGTCGAAGTCATCACCACCGAGGTGAGTATCACCATTGGTAGAAAGAACCTCGAATACACCGCCACCGAACTCCAAGATAGAGATATCGAATGTACCACCACCCAAGTCGAATACGGCGATCTTCATATCCTTGTTAGCCTTGTCAACACCATAAGCCAAAGCAGCAGCTGTAGGTTCATTGACAATACGCTGAACGTTCAAACCTGCAATCTGACCAGCCTCCTTAGTAGCCTGACGCTGTGAGTCAGAGAAGTAAGCAGGAACTGTAATAACTGCATCTGTAACCTCCTGTCCGAGATAATCCTCAGCGGTCTTCTTCATCTTCTGAAGAACCATTGCAGAAATCTCCTGTGGAGTATATTTACGACCCTCAATTTCAACACGTGGATAACCACCCTCGTTTACTACTGTGTAAGGCATTGCCTCAGCCTCTTTCTGGCTCTGAGCGTATGTCTCACCCATGAAACGCTTGATAGAATATACAGTGTTCTTAGGGTTTGTGATGGCCTGACGCTTAGCAGGATCACCTACCTTGCGATCACCATCCTTAACGAAACCTACTACTGATGGAGTAGTACGCTTACCTTCACTATTAGCGATTACAACTGGTTCGCTACCTTCGAAAACGGCAACACAACTGTTTGTGGTACCCAAGTCAATTCCAATTACTTTTCCCATGATTATATCTTTTTTTATTTTTATCGTTATTAATAATGTTTATCATGTGAACGCTGTTTCCGGAAAGTCTGCCGAAGATATGCATCTATCAGGAACTCTCCCCAACGGTCACGCAAACATAGTTAACAAAGCGTGTGCCAAGGAAAAGACAGAAGGGGCACAACTGACAAAAGAGCGAGAAATGTCAGAAAAGAGCATAAAAGAAATGACAAGATGGCAGATTTCGTATGCCATAAGCGCATTTTTCCAGATAATTACTTGGCATTATCAAGGATTATCTGTAATTTTGCAGAGAATTATTCATAAGATTATTATAACATCAGTTTTTTAATGGGAAGAAACAAATACTCCGCAGGAGAAATCAAGGAAATCGGCAAATTGCTCCGATTGAAAAACGCTGGTAACAGACTCCAGCAGAAGCAGATTCGCCATGACCTTCGTGTAGATTACGAATTTAATATATCCGACTTCAACGAACCGGGCAAGGCTTTCGGTGAGGAGGAACTTCAGGCAGCCATCAAACGTGGCGCCATCCAGATTCTTGATGATGCTACTATCGAGGCGATGAAAGCCAAACGTGCTCGTGACAAGGCTCGCGACGAGGCTGAAAAACAGAAGGAAGCTGTTGCAAGCGGAGAGCAAACCGACTGGAAGGAAGCCATGAAAGAATGGAAGGAATATTATGAAAGGTAAAAAGGTAAAAAGTAAAAAGGTAAAAAAAGGCTGAATAACTGAAGGGCTGAAGGACTAAAGAACTTAAAGGACTGAAGGGCTGAAGGTTATAAAGGCCAAATTAAAGAACTATACTGATAATTAAATATTATGGCAAAAGTATTGATTAAGACTTCTGAAGGCGATATCAAGGTACGCCTTTATGATGAGACCCCTCAACATCGCGACAACTTTATCAAGTTGGCTAAAGAGGGATATTTCGACGGCACTCTCTTTCATCGTGTCATCAAGGATTTCATGATTCAGGGCGGTGATCCGGAGAGTAAGAATGCTCCTAAGGGCAAAATGTTAGGAACAGGTGGTCCTGACTACACAATTCCTGCAGAATTTGTTTATCCTCAACTTTTCCATAAACGTGGTGCACTGAGCGCTGCAAGATTGGGAGATGAGGTAAATCCTGAGCGAGAAAGCAGCGGAAGCCAGTTCTATATCGTATGGGGAAAAACCTATAAGATGAATGAACTCAAGCAGATGGAGAAACAGATGGGTATGCAGATGGAACAAAACATATTCAACCAGCTTGCCAAAGAACACCACGATGAGATCATGAACTTCCGTCGCAACCGCGACCGCCAGGGATTGATGGAATTGCAGGATCAGCTGGTGGATGAAACCAAAAAACGCTGCAAGGAGGAAGGTTACCCTAAATTTACAGATGAGCAGGTGAAAACCTACACAGAGATGGGCGGTACTCCTTTCCTTGACAACCAATATACTGTATTCGGTGAGGTAGAAGAAGGTCTCGACGTCGTGGAGAAAATCCAGAATTGCGAGACGCTCAGAGGTGATCGTCCAAAAGAGGATATCAGTATGGAAGTTTCCCTTATCGAGGAATAATCCAGAAGAAATATTGGCAACAGAAAATATTGTCTCTTTGTCTGTATCGGCAACTATTCATTCGTATTATATATAATAATGTACGTAACGAAGCAAGTTCGACACGTAAGAAAACAAAATTAATAATAACTAACAAATCAGAAACAATGATGACAAAAACCAACATGATGAAGAGTGTCATGATGCTCTTGGCGATAGCCAGTTCCAACTACAGCTATGCCCAGCAAGCAACTGTGGTAGTAAGCAACACAACTGCTGCACAGCGAATGGAACTCGTAGAAGTAAGCATGGCTGATGTGAAAGCTAAACTATCAAATGCAACTCCTGCCAAAGGACAAGCTTATGTGGTAAAGAATACCCGCGGACAGCAAATCGGTTCACAGATTACCCACGATGGTAAGTTGCTCATCGATGCCAGTGTGCGTCCTCATAGCAAAGCTACCTTCTATATCAGCATAGAGAAGCCATATCCTCAGAATGTATGGACTACAGGCGCTCTCTATAAGATGAGAAAGGACGACCTGGCTTGGGAGAACGACCGATGCGCCTACCGTGTTTACGGACCAGCACTACAGCGTTCTGGCGAGCGCTCTTTCGGTACGGATGTTTGGGTAAAGAACACGCCTGATACGGTGGTTAACATCCGATACATCAAGAACCAGAAAGCATGGGAAAACATGTGCAGAGTGGATGCAAAGAAAAAGGCAATAGAAAAGCAGCTCAAGACGGAGAAAAATCCTGCAAGAATTGCCAAACTCAAAGATCAGATCAAGGCAGTAGAAGCAGAAGGAAAAGAAGTTAATATCCGCAACTCATTCCATCTCGACCAGGGCAACGGACTCGACCCATATCGCGTAGGTGCAACCTTGGGTCTCGGTGCACCAAGTCTTATGATTGGTAACGAACAGATATTACCTTACTGCTATAAGGATTACAAAATCTTAGACAATGGTCCTCTCAGATTTACCGTTGAACTGACCTACAATCCTTCTACCGTGGGCGACCAGAAGAACGTAGTAGAACATCGTATCATCTCTCTCGACAAGGGCAGCAACTTCAACAAGATGACAGTCTGGTATGATGGTCTCACCCACCCTACCGACTTTGCTACAGGTTTCCCAATCCATGAGGAAGATACCGAGACTAAAACTTTCGCAAAAGACTACGTAAGTTACGCAGACCCTACCGACAATATGGAAGGTAACCAGTCTCAGGTTTATGTAGGTGTACTCTTCCCTTATGGCATTGACAATACCTACTACCAGCTTTTCGATAAGAAGCACGACGGCGCTACCGGTCATGCGTTAGGCATCAAGACAGGCTTGAAGGACGGAGAAAAGTTCAGCTATTACTTCGGAGCTGCATGGAGCAAATATGATGTTCGCAGCTATACAGAATGGCAGATTCGCATCAAGGATTATCTTGAAGCATTGAAAACTCCGCTAAAAGTTGAGATCAAGTAAAAAGAAAACTTTAAAGCGTAAGAGATAAAATATCCCCTTAGCGAAAGCCTGATTCAGGCTATCTCTAAGGGGATTTTTGTGCTATATAAATAATAGCAATATAATCATTACTATATAATATCTCAATAGATGAATGAGAAATTACTTACTCATCTCAAAACCTACACGTACTCCATCATAATTCTTGGTGATACTGCCGATAGTGCCAAGTGTAGAATTACCGCTGAGAGCTGTCAATGTCTGAACCAAGGTAAGGAGTTTCTTGGATTCAAAGAGAAGGCTAACACCATTGGTTGTCTGGGTAGCATAGCCGGAAACACTGAGCAGGAGTCCCTTCATTGTGATGGCATGTGTCTTCTCATCAAAAGTATAAGTACCTCTCCATGACTTGCCATCTATTTTTGACTCAAAACTTCCATCCGTATTAAACTTGAAGTAAGTGTTTGAGCTGGAGAAACCAGCTTTCTTGTAATAACCTTCCAACTGCTCCTCTATCTTATTAGCTGCAATTTCGCCGCCTGCTTTGGCAAGCAGATTCTCTGAAGTAAAAGCACAACCTGGCTTGCTATATTTCCATGTATGAGCGCAAAGACTTTCTTTGCTGAAAGTACTAGAGCCGATTACATTGTTCAGAATTCCATTGATAATGGTTCCTGCAGTACTGCCTGTGCTACCAGATGTGCCTCCACCAAGCAATCCACCAAGGATACCAGCTATTGCTGAACCAGCTGAGGTAGAAGTAGCAGAAGTTGCTGTTGTAGGAGTTGTTGTTTCTGTATTTGTTGTTGCAGAAGTACTGGTGGCAGAAGTTGCCGCAGTAGAAGTTTTAGTAGAAGACTTAGTTGAGCTTGTCTTCTTGCTTGTTGTTTTCTTGGTTGTCTTTTTTGTTGTTTTCTTTGTTGTCTTCTTGACAGGAGTACTGATCAACTCCGAAAGAGAGCACTCGCTGAGTTCATTTGCCATACTGCCAGTAGTGCAAGCCAGCACCAAAGCAGTCAATAGAATTACTTTTTTCATACCTTTATTATTTTATATATACCTATATTCCTATGGAATTCTTCATTTCCTTCTCTCTATTTATGCATGGAATTATCCCTGGAAGAAAACAATCTCTTTTAGAAGAAGAATCCATTTTCGGCTGCAAAGTTCGCAAAAAAAAAATGAAATTTCAGAAGGATTTTCCCATTTTCTCATAGTAATATCCCTATAAATACTACGAATCGTATGAATATAACATGAAAATTGGGATACAAAAGGCTTTAAAATTGACGTAAATCAAAAAAACGACTAAAAGTAATGCATTTTAATAGGATTTTCTTTCATCTTTTATCAGAAAGCTCTATCTTTGCAACGTATTCAAATCACAATAGGTTTATCAAAAGTCAATAGGTTATGAATGATTGTTTAGTAAAGGTTAACGAAGAGAATCAGAATCAGGCTATCAGCAGATGCCAGAGCATTCTTCGTGATCGCCGCGAGGCTCTTGCCTCTAAGGCTAAAAGCAGAAATTAAAGAGATTATCTTTTAAGAGAGATTCTCGTGTGCAGCTTTGTTTTTCATCCTGAAGGAAAAGACACTCGTATGTGGTAAATTCCATTGATAAGGAAGAAGGTTATGCTGTAAGATTATGATCTTTATCCCCCGCTCGATAGAGAGTCGAGGACATCACGAAAAAAGTCCCGCTGTAAGGAATTTCATCCTAACAGCGGGACTTTTTTGGTTTACCCTATTTATTTTTTGGATTATACTATTGATTATTTCTCTACTTTGCAGCCGGCATTGCGGAGCAACTGGAGAAGACCATTCTCACCACCTAAATTGGCGGCATCAACAACAAAGAAGGTTGGCTTCTCTGCCATCACAGTCTGCACCTTTGCAGCCCAAGCCTCAAGAGTTGGTTGAGAAACATGAGCGCCAGTAGCCTTGGCTGCAGCATCTACGTCCTGTGCCTTGAAAGCACCTACAGCTTTATTCAACTTGGCCAACTCTGTAGGCTCATTCTCAAGAAACTCTACCAAGCGAGCCACTTGCTGCTTCAGGTCACTCTTATAGGTAGCATTGATATAAGCATCAACATCACTTAAACCGCCTACAGTCTCATTGTTTGCCTTTGCCTGTGCTTCAAAATACTGATCGAAAGTATGAGTAGGATCATACATACCCATGTGGTTGGCCACAAAAAGCAACTGCTCCATGTCTTCCATCAAAGCTGCAGGAGTCAGGTTACCATACTTTTTCTGCACGTAGGAACTACGGAAATCCACCTCCATGTATTTCTTGAGGAAAGCATTAAGTTTTGTCTGCTGAGCCGGAGTAAGCAAACTGAGAAGAGTCTTGCCGTCAGCCAGTTTCTTAGCGTCATTAATGGACTCACGATAAGCCGCCTTGTTTACCTCGAAATACATCTGATCGGTATTAGTAAGTGCTTCCTTCAACTCACCACTCAGACTAACAACACCCATAGGATTCATAAGACGGTTGGAAGCCATAATATAGGAAGGCTTCTGGTCGGTACTATCTTTACTAATCTTGTAAAGAAGCTGTGCCTGCACACTCACCATGCTTACACTTATCAGCATAAGTGCCAAAACAATTCGCTTCAACGAATTGAAATTCATCTTCTTGAAATTCATTTACTTTTAAATTAAAACATTAAACTTATCTTTCACTAAACTCTCTATTTTGTGGACAAAGGTACAAAAAAATCCCGATACAACAACAATTGTATCGGGATTTTATATATTTATGTGACATTTTTCTTGTTACTTAGCCTCACCAGCCTTTGTTGCATGCATGATAACCTCTACGTGGTTGCCATCCTTCATCACTACATTCTTGAGGAAATCGCTCACTGCTTTTGCATCTACAGAGCTTACCTCCTTCTTGTAGTTGGTATGAGTATCAATACCATGAAGCAGATACTCAGAAATAACACCCATCCAGTAGCCATTCTGCTTGCAGCTTACATCAGCCTGCTTCAGAAGGATTTCCTTCACTTTCTGGAGGTCATCCAGATTAGGCTGCTCCATCGCATCCTTCAAACCAGAATAGAAGTAAGGAATAGCATCCTTAGACTTGTCTGGGTTCATCATTGCATTACCAGTAACACCTACACGCATGGTCTTACCATCAAGTTTTACACTTTCCATAGCATCAGCACCAGCATAATAAGCAGCGCTCAACTTTTCACGGATATTACGGTTGTAATCCATATTGATAACGCGAGCTGCAATATCAGCAAGTACTGAGTTGCGCAATGTATAAGGAGCCTCTGAGCACCAGATCTCAACAGCTACATCCTGTGGATTCTCCATTGCCTTGGTGAACTTGTTGATAACTTCACCCTTCACTGGCAATGTCTCTACGTTCTTAAACTTCTTTCCGTTGTTTGGCAAAGAAGCGATATACTGCTCGATAAGAGGAAGAATCTTAGCCTCATCGAAGTTGCCGACAAAGAAGAAGGTATAATCCTTCGCATTACCGAAAAGCTGCTTACCAAGTTCAAGTGCGCGGTCGTAGTTTACACTCTTCACCTCATCCACTGTCATTGTGCGGAATACTGGATTACCAGGATAGAGCGTGCTGGTCAATGAATCCTGGAATACAGCCTGAGGATTGTTGCTACGATTAGCGAGTGCTGTTACCTGATTGTTGATCAGGTTGTTGACAGCCTTCTCGTCCTTAGTCAGATTGGTGAGTTTCAAATAGATGAGCTGCATCAAAGTCTCCAAATCCTTTGGAGTTGAGCCACCACCCAAACCATGACGGTATTTTGAAACACTGAATCCGCAAGAAGCAATCTTACCAGCCAATACCTTCTCAAGGTCATTATTGGTAAAGCCACGCAAACCACTTGAGTTCATCAAGGCACCCATCATCTTCACCTCGTTGAGATCCTTTGTTCCGAAAACAGAAGTACCACCATTTGCTGTAGCAGCAAACTGTACCTCGTCGTTCTTGAAGTCAGTCTTCTTGAGCACAACCTTGGCACCATTAGAGAGGGTAAGCATCTTGTAACCGAAGAGCTTATTCTCTGTAGTCTTCTTGATCTTACCAGCCTTAGGAAGCTCTGCCATCAATGGTTCCTGCTTTACATTATCTACGTAAGCTTCGAGCTTTTCACCACGCACCTGCTTTACGACATCTGCCAACTGCTGCTTTGTTGGATAAACAGCACCCTCAGCATCGCGCATCATCAGAAGTGTTACGAAATTGGTATCAGTCTCGCAAATCAATTCCTTGGCATAAGCATTGATAGCCTCTACAGGAATACTTGGAACCATGGTCTTATAGATCTGATGTTCAACCTCAACAGAAGGGATTGGTTCATTAGAGATGAAATGATCTACATACTGAGAAGTAAACTGCTCATTCTTCATCTTATCACGGTTAGAATACATCTTATCCAAACCGCTCATGAAATCCTCTTTATAGCGAACGTACTCAGTAGCCGTGAAACCGAAGTCCTTAGCACGCTTAGCCTCACGGAGAACAGCTGCATAAGCCTCAAGCATCTTGCCAGGCTTGGCAACTGCTGTAAGACTGAAAGCATCCTTTGTGCGGGAAACCAAGTAACTGCCATTATCACAACCAGCCTGGAGATATGGACAGTCAGCCTCCAATGACTTTTCACCCAAACGAGAGCTAAGCATGCTGGTAATTGCACTCTGAACATAAGAAGTTGCGAAGTAATTGAGACTACCCTTCAAAGAGTCAGGTGTAGCATCGTGCTTCATGCTGATCATAGCCACATCGTAGTTCTGCTCCTTGTCCTTGTCAACTACATAGATAGCTGTATCATTGTCAGGAACCAACTCAGGGATCACCTTTGCTGCATTAGCAGGAACCTTGATGCCGCTGAAGAGCTTCTTGATCTGTGCCTCAATGTGATCAACATCCACATCACCTACAACGATGACAGCTTGGTTGTCTGGACGATACCATTTGCGATAGTAAGCACGGAGGGTTTCAGGATCGCAACCATCAATGATGCTCATCAGACCGATTGGCATACGATAACCGTACTTGCTGCCAGGATAAAGTGCAGGAAGTGAACGCTCCATGATACGCTGCTGACCTACCATACGCATACGGTACTCATTGTGTACAACGTCACGCTCATTGTCGATAGCCTCTTGGGTAAGAGAGATACCATTGCTCCAATCCTTGAGGATGAGCATACAAGAATCTACGGCTGTAGTACGAGTAGTTGGTACGTCGGTAAAATAATAAACGGTCTTGTCGATACTTGTGTAAGCATTCAAATTCTTACCATACTCCACACCAATGCTCTGAAGATAGTTCTGAAGGCTATTGCCCTGGAAATGCTCAGAACCATTGAAAGCCAAGTGCTCCAAGAGGTGAGCCAAACCACGCTGGTCGTCGTTCTCATTAATAGAACCAACCTTCTGTGCAATGTAGAAACTAGCTACATGCTCAGGGAAATTGTTGTGACGAATGTAGTAGGTAAGGCCGTTGTCAAGGTGACCGATTCTCACGTCCTTGTCAACAGGAACCAGAGGCATCTGCTGTGCCACCATTGAGCCTGTAGCCAGCAGCATCACTGCCGCTACAAAAAACTGCTTTAATCTCATGTTTTTATTATAATGTTGTTAGAATTATTACTTACATTTTATTATTTAATCTATACACATATATTATAGGAAAATGAATATTTTCTGAATATACATTTATATGATAAAACGAAATCCCCACGCCTTTGGGTAGCTTTCAGAATGCAAAAATAACATAATTAAAGGGAGAAAGCAAATATTTTGTAGCTTTTTCACTCTTTACCCCTCATTTTCACGCTTTTATCGCTATTTTCACACTTTTGCCTGGAAAATCATGCACTAACTCAAAGAACCGGAAGTCCGTTATCCACGCACCTGAAAGCTCTTCATCCAAGAACCGCGGAAAAGGCGTATGAGGAAGAGAACTCCACGGAAAGTAAGTTCCGTAGCCATCGCAATCCACACACCTTCCAACCCATAGCTCTTGGATAAGCCGTAGGCAAGAGTGAGTCGCACGAGCCACATGGTACCGAGATTGATGGCAGCAGGCTTGAATGTATCACCTGCTCCCACACAGACACAATAGGTCACGATGCTCGCAGCAAAGAACGGTTCGGCAAATGCTTCGATACGCAGACAGGTAGTACCCAACTGGCGGATGGCCTCAACAGGCGAAAGCACTCCTATCATTTCTGGCGCAAAGACATACATGATGCCTCCCATCAATGCCATCACCAACATACCAAGACCAACGGTCATATAAGCAAAGTTCTTGCACAGGTCTATGCGCCCCGCTCCATGAGTCTGTCCTACCAGGGTCGTAGCAGCATCACCGATACCATAACCAGGCATATAACAAAGACTTTCTGCTGTAATCGCAAAAGAATGGGCAGCAATGGCAATGTTGCCCAATGGCGCAACAATCATGGTACTCACAATCTGTGCTCCACTCATCAGAATATTCTGTATGGCGATAGGGATGCTGATCTTGCAGGCTCTCTGCACATATTCCTTTACCCAATGAAAACGCACATGGTCCTGACGGAGATTAAGCATCCGGTTCTTGCAAGCCGACAGATATAGATTGGGCAGTGAAATACAGATATATGCCAAGGCTGTTCCCATAGCAGCACCCACTACCCCGAGCTTGCAGATATAAATGAAAATATAATTGAAGATTACATCACAAATACACACCAGTACAGCCATCACGCTCGGCGTATGCATATTACCAGCCGACTTGAGCATCATCTCGGAAGTATGATAAAGATACACGAAGGGAAGCACCAAGGAATATATCAGGAAATAACCAGAAGATGCTGAAGCGATATCAGCACCACCACCCAACCAGTATGGAAGATGTGAATGTATTCCCACTCCTATGAGCGAGAGGAACACACTGAAAGCCAAACCGCAAATCAAGGCATGACGGAAAACCTGACGCGCCTTCACAAAATCATTGGCTCCGATAAAATGAGCTACCTGCACTGAGAATCCTGTGGCAGCCGCACTCAGCAAACTGCCAACCAACCATGTGGTAGATTCTATCAGACCGATACTGGCAGAGGCTTCAGCACCCAGATGACCAACCATAGAGGCATCAATAAAAAACATCATGACGGTGGAAATCTGTGCCAACATAGATGGGATACTCAATCCCACAATCAGATTGAGTTTCTCACTACGCACCATCGCTCTACCCGAACGAATCGACTCCATCAGATATTCTGTTTTCTTACTATATAGCATATCTATTTCTATTTTCCTATTTTTTGTTATTATCTGTTCTTTTATCGATTTACGTCAAAACAAAATACACGGAAAATGGCGACTCCATGTTGAGGAACCGCCATTTCTTATTAACATAAATAATTATTACCTTCAATCAATATTCCTAAAATACGCACTTTCACCTTTATGAAAACTAACCTAACCTATTTGTCGTCCTTGAATAAACAATCTTTATTTACCTTTTCTTCTAATACCTGTCGTCCTTGAATTACAATCTTAATAAACTACCTTTTAAAAAACTAAACCTAGAACAATCTATTACCTAACTAAAAACCTAAAACTTATATTTCTGATGCAAAGATACTACATTTCTTTGAACCCACAATATTTTTATGAATAAATTTGCAAAGTTCTAACATTTTTTTGATATACGTCAAAGGATTGTGTACGAACACAAACACTAATTTAGCCTTCGCAACATATTTTTAGAATTGAAACTAGAAATGAAATATATGGAATAATAAAGGAGAAAAAGGGGGGAAAAAGGGAGGAAAGAAAAGGAAAAGAGGGAGGGGAAAAAAGGGAAAAGAAAAGGGAACGAAAGAGAGGAAGGAAAGAGGGAAAAAAGAGGAGAAAGCTATATGGGGTATCTGCCAGAGACCATAAGGTCTTATCCGAATAAAATTCCGTGAGTAATCGTATGAGCAAGAAAGCACCGATAACTCCGTGAAATCCGATGAAAAAAGAAAGCCTTGAAAGTATCACTACTCCCAAGGCTAAAATATCATCATATTTTTCAACAGTCATTATATGCGAGCATATTACTGCTTGATATTATTCTTCCGTTATCCAGCTACCTTTACCTCGCTTATAGGCAGTCAATGCCATTTCGAAGCGAAGCATAGAATAAGCAGGAATGGTTGAGTTAGCGCTGCTGCCATAAGCGAGATTAGCAGGAATGAATACCTGCCAGTGGTCTCCGACATGCATGCCCAAAAGGGCTGTAGTGAAACCATCTATCCAACCATAATTAACAGTAGTCTTTGTTGGCTTAGCCGTTTCCGAGCTATACGCATCAGCAACGAAAGTCTGGTCGAAAACATAACCGTTAGCATAAGAATCGGATGGAATTAATCTACCACGATAACTCAACTGGATAGAATCGGTATAGAGCAGATTAGCATCGCTATTACCCTCCTTCAGTATATGCACCACGATATAATCATCGTCATTATACTTTAGGGTAGAAGCAGCACCTTGTCCTTCCGTAGTGGATGTCTGGTTCTGAAGTGTCCAGCTACGTATCACCTTCCACTCCGTACTTCCATTGGCAATCTGCTGTCGGGCTTTAGCTAATGTATCAGCAAAAGCCTTATCATTACGCTCCTGCCAATTTCTAAACTCAGAATTCGACTCGTCCTCATTCGTCTCACTGCATGATGACAGTACGAAAACTGTCATCAGCAGAAAGAACAAATATTTAATATTCTTAAAGTTCATCTAAATCTTTTGTTTTGCTATATCATATACCTTATTATATATATGCATATCACTCAGACTACACAAATCATACAGGTATATCCCGAAATACTCCGGCAATTAGAAATTCTTGATTTCCTTGCCAAGCTTCTTCAATACGCTTGTGATGCTCACACGCTCCTCGATGATACTGCGCAAGTCGCTGATAGCAACACGCTCCTGCTCCATAGTATCACGATAACGGAGAGTTACCTTATGATCATTTGGAGTCTCGTGGTCAACTGTGATACAGAATGGAGTACCAATAGCATCCTGACGACGATAACGTTTACCGATAGAATCCTTAGGATCGCCATAGTGAGTATTAAAGTGGAACTTCAACTCATCTACAATCTCGTGAGCCAACTCAGGGAGACCATACTTCTTATCCAATGGGAATACTGCGCACTTCACTGGAGCCAAAGCCTCTGGCAAGCGCAATACAACACGTGTCTCACCATTCTCCAACTTCTCCTCGCAGTAAGAGTGGCACATTACGCTGAGGAACATACGATCAACACCGATAGAAGTCTCTACATCGTAAGGCACATAGCTCTCGTTCTTTTCTGGATCGAAGTACTTGATAGAACGGCCGCTGAACTTCTCATGCTGAGAAAGGTCGAAATCGGTACGGCTATGAATACCCTCAACTTCCTTGAAACCGAAAGGCATCTTAAACTCGATATCTGTAGCTGCGTTAGCATAGTGAGCCAACTTCTCATGGTCGTGGTAGCGATAGTTCTCATTACCCATGCCGAGAGCCTCGTGCCATGCCAAACGAACCTTCTTCCAATACTCAAACCACTTCATCTCAGTACCTGGCTGGCAGAAGAACTGCATCTCCATCTGCTCGAACTCACGCATACGGAATACGAACTGACGGGCAACGACCTCATTACGGAAAGCCTTACCAATCTGACAGATACCGAATGGCAACTTCATACGACCGGTCTTCTGAACACTCAAGTAATCTACGAAGATACCCTGAGCAGTCTCAGGACGGAGATAAACCTTGCTGGTAGCATCGCTGGCAGCACCCATCTGAGTAGAGAACATCAGATTGAACTGGCGAACATCAGTCCAGTTCTTGGTACCGCTGATAGGGCAAACGATACCCTCATCCTCGATAATCTGCTTCAGCATCTCCAGGTTAGGACCCTGCATAGCCTCAGTATAGCGAGCATGAAGTTCATCATGCTTCTTCTGGTTTTCGAGAACACGAGGATTGGTAGCACGGAACTGAGCCTCATCAAAGCTGTCGCCGAAACGCTTCTTTGCCTTAGCAATCTCCTTAGCAATCTTCTCTTCGTATTTAGCCATGTGATCCTCGATGAGCACATCAGCACGATAACGCTTCTTAGAGTCGCGGTTATCAATCAATGGGTCATTGAAAGCATCTACGTGGCCGGAAGCTTTCCAAACAGTAGGGTGCATGAAGATAGAAGCATCAAGACCAACAATGTTCTCGTGCAGCAACACCATGCTCTGCCACCAATACTGCTTGATATTATTTTTCAGCTCAACACCATTCTGTCCATAATCATAAACAGCTGCCAAGCCATCATAAATTTCACTACTTGGGAATACAAAGCCATATTCTTTGCAATGGCTTACGATTTTCTTAAAAACATCTTCCTGTGCCATGATAAAAACTTATTTTTTTCAAATTTTCGGCAAAGATACGCTTTTTTCTCGAAATTTTGTTGTATTTTTGCCATAAATTATCAAAATAAGTATTAAAAGCTATCTATGAGCGACGAAATTAAAGATAAAGACGGAATAGAAGGTCAAAATCCTGACAACTTGCAAGATTCTCAAAATAACGACCTGCAGAACACCTCTAAAGACGATTTGGGGGATTCGCAAAAGGACGACTTAGAGGATTCGTCAAAGGATGATTTGAAAAATCAGACAGAACAGCATTCCGATTATAAGCCGGTGAACCGATTCGATGCATCCGCAGTACACCATCTCAGCGGTATGTATCAGAACTGGTTCCTCGACTATGCCTCGTACGTAATTCTGGAGCGTGCCGTTCCTCACATCGAGGACGGACTGAAGCCTGTGCAACGACGCATTCTCCACTCCATGAAACGTATGGATGATGGCAGATACAACAAGGTGGCTAATATCGTGGGCCACACCATGCAGTTTCATCCTCACGGTGATGCCTCCATCGGTGATGCCCTGGTACAGATGGGACAGAAAGACCTGCTCATCGACACACAGGGTAACTGGGGAAACATTCTCACTGGCGACCGTGCGGCAGCTCCCCGCTATATCGAGGCACGACTTTCCAAGTTTGCACTCGACGTAGTATTCAACCCGAAGACTACCGACTGGCAGCTCTCATACGACGGCCGCAATAAAGAGCCTATCACCCTGCCTGCCAAATTTCCTCTGCTCCTTGCACAAGGTGCAGAAGGTATCGCCGTAGGCTTGAGCAGCAAGGTGCTGCCCCACAACTTCAATGATCTCTGCGATGCTGCCATTCACTATCTGAAGGGCGAACCATTCACGCTTTATCCAGATTTCCCTACGGGTGGTGCCATTGATGTAAGCAAATACAATGATGGTCAGCGTGGCGGTGTGCTGAAAGTTCGTGCCAAGATAGACAAGCTCGACAACAAGACTCTGATCATCAGCGAGATTCCATACAGTAAGACTACGGGAAGCCTCATCGAATCTATTACTAAGGCTGTAGAGAAAGGTAAAATCAAGGCCAGAAAGGTGGATGATGTGACTTCTGCCAACGTGGAGATTCTCGTCCATCTGGCTCCTGGAACGTCGTCAGACAAGACGATGGATGCCCTCTATGCCTTCAGCGACTGCGAAATCAACATTTCACCCAACTGCTGCGTCATCGAGGACAACAAGCCAAAATTCCTCACCGTCAGCGATGTGCTCAAGCATAGCGTAGATTGCACGATGGGACTGCTCCGCAAGGAACTCATGATTCGCAAGGGCGAATTGGAAGAACAGCTATTCTTCTCCTCTCTGGAGCGCATTTTCATCGAGGAGCGCATCTACAAGGAGCGCAAGTTTGAGCAGAGTAAGAGCCAGGATGAGGTAGTGGCATTCATCGACTCCAAGCTGGAGCCTTTCAAGGATAAGCTCTTTACTGCCGAGGTGGATGGCAAGGGAATGGTACAGTATGCTTTCCATCGCGAAATCACCCGGGAAGATATTCTCAAACTGCTCGAAATCAAGATGCAGCGTATTCTTAAATATAATAAGGATAAGGCGGATGATCTCTTGATGAAGATTAAGGCAGAACTGGCTGAGATTGAAAATGACCTTGCCCACATGACCGATGTGACCATCAACTGGTTTGAATACCTCAAAGGCAAATACGGCAAGTTCCATCCTCGCAAGACCGAGATACGCAACTTCGACACTATCGAGGTGACCAAGGTGGTAGAAGCCAACCAGAAGTTGTTTATCAACCGACAGGAAGGATTCGTAGGAACCGGCCTCAAGAAGGATGAATTCGTATGCAACTGTTCCGACCTCGACGACATCATCGTCTTCTATAAAGACGGAAAATTCAAGGTCATGAAGGTGGCCGACAAGATATTCGTAGGAAAGAACATCCTCCACGTACAGGTATTCAAGAAAAACGACAAGCGCACCATCTACAACTGCGTTTATCGCGATGGAAAACAAGGTGATTATTTCATCAAGCGATTCAACGTGACGGCGATGACCCGCGACAAGTTGTACGATATCACCCAGGGCACTCCTGGCAGCCGCATCATCTACTTCACCGCCAACCCTAATGGCGAAGCGGAAATCATCAAGGTAACTATGGAGCCAGACCTGTCGAAGAAACGACAGAGCATCTTCCTGGAGAAGGATTTCTCCGAAATACTTATCAAGGGACGTGCAGCCAAGGGAAATCTCCTGACCAAGCGTACCGTTAGACGCATCGGACTGAAGAGTCACGGTCACAGTACCTTGGGAGGAAGAAAGGTTTGGTTTGACCCAGACGTAAACCGCATCAACTATGATGAGAACGGAAGATTCCTCGGTGAATTCAATGACGACGAAAGCATCCTGGTAGTACTCGACGATGGCGATTTCTACATCACCAACTTCGACCCGAACAACCATTACGAGGACAATATCCTCCGTCTGGAAAAATGGGACGAGCACAAGATCTGGACCGCCATTCTCTACGATGCCGACAATCAGGGCTATCCTTATATCAAGCGCTTCACGATGGATGCCATCAAGCGCCATCAGAACTTCATGGGAGAAAATCCTAACTGCAAGCTGATTCTGCTCACCGATACCGCCTATCCGAGATTCAAGGTTACCTATGGCGGCGTGGATGCGATCCGACCTGCTGAGGAAATCGATGCAGAACAGTTTATCGGACAGAAGAGTTTCAAGGCAAAGGGCAAGCGTCTCACTACCTGGAAGTTAGAAAGCATCGAAGAACTGGAGCCTACCCGATTCCCAGAACCAACCGATGAAGGTGAAGACTCAGAAGAAGGAGGTGAATCAGAAAATGGGGATGCATCTGGAAAAGGTAGAAAAGTTTCTGAAAGAGAAAACCTTGACCCGGATGCAGGTAAGAGCGAACAGCAGATTATCGACGAACTGACAGGACAGACCAGTCTCTTCGACGATAAGAAGTTTACTGAAGAAGACGAGAAAGACAAAGAATGGTTAGCTAAGCACTAACCTTTCTCAAATAACTTTCGAATCATATCAGAATCGTATTCAAATAACTTTCGAATAGCATAAGGGCTTGTATGATCATTATTAAATCATACAAGCCCTATTTATTTTCCAATTAATTCTTGAGAAAATCCTCTCAAGATTAACCCTTGAGAAATTCTCCTCCAAAAAGGGAAAATCAGATGATTAGTACTTCTTGGCTGCAAGAATCTTCATACAGTAGTCTTTGAAATCTTTCCAATGATAATAAGGAGCCACATCACTCTTGATAGGCAAGGTAGCCTCATCCTCATTCAGGAGGACCTTTACCAAGACATCATTCGGCTTCTTCTGATTACGATAGAAGACAAACTGCAGGTTGGTTGCCATCGGAGTAATCTTATAATCAAACCACATTTTGGCAATATTCTCAGGATCCTTGATAAGCGCACCATAACCATTCAGGTTGAGCAGACAGGTAAGCGGAGTCACCATCGTATCATGACCATATCTCAGCGTAGCACCCGGATGCTGAAGAGCGATGCAACTGTCAGCCTTCTCGATGATATTTCTCAAGAGATTGCGCTGAGAATAAGGCTGTTCGGCACCAGTATAAGGAGAATATCCGTATGACATCTGCCACAAGGAATTGCTTACCACCCAATTCTGATAGATTTCCTCCTCATTGAAGAGGTCGTAGAGAGAAACCTTGCCACGCAGTTCAGTACCCTGGATAGCCCCAGCCATCTCAAAGAGTTTCCAGTTGAGGTCGCGCGGATTGATATTCTGCTTCACCCAGTACGGATCGTTGAAGAGTTCCTTCATCACGCGGTCATAGCAGTCGTGCTTCTTGATAAATTCCTCCTGCACCGTCTTTCTTCCGATACAATTCTTCAAACTGTCCAGTCGCTTATCCGACAGGTTCATATAATACATATCGTGATAACTGGCATCATGGAAGATATTGAGTTGAGGATTCATGCGAAGCATCTGCTGCAGACCGTTTTCCATCGAGAGAATGCATCGGATAACAACGGTACTTCTCGCCTCGATATTGGTTTTACCTGCAAAAATCTCCGGGAATCGCTCCATCATTCTCTTGGTAATTCCCTGATGCTGGATAGCTCCAAGCGGCGTCAGTTCGCCATCTCTACCCTTAGCCTCATCACGTATCAGTTTTACTTTTTCCAATGTTTCCTCACCCTTGACCGTCAGTTTACCCTCCTGCTTCGCCTTGAGCAAAGAGAAGTAAGGCACATCGTAGGCCTTATTTCCTATCATATAGCGTGAGCCATGGCGACCATAGTGACTCAGATAGAATGGTTTGTATCCCTTAGGAGCAGGAGTTAGTTGCTTCTGAGGACCACGATAAGCCACGTAGTTACTTGCCGAGAGCGTAACATCCCTCTTGAAATCCTCCTGTGGAGTCTGTGCCAAGGCACTGTTTCCTGCCAGCAATACCGCAGCAAACAGCAGTACTTTTTTCATTTCGTTTTTCATTCTTTATCTGTATATTTAAGTTAGTTTTCTCATGATTTCAGTCATTTAGCCAAACATCGATTTCTTCAGACCATGAATACCAAATTCATCTGCACCGGTTAAAAGACTTACATCTTCTTCTCAGCCTGCAAAAATAGTAAAAATTCAGCAAAAAAGCAAGTAACTTCAAAGTTTTTTATCTTTTTCTTCTTTTAATTGAAATATAAGTTGTATCTTTGCAGTCACAAATGCGCTTGTGGCGAAATTGGTAGACGCGCTAGACTTAGGATCTAGTGGTTCAGGCCGTGTAGGTTCGAGTCCTATCAGGCGCACATCAGAAAATCCTAACTGCTTGATAATAAGCGGTTAGGATATTTCGTTTATAGAAATTGCCAACATTTTGCCAACATAATTTCAATGCTAAATTGAATCACCCTATTACCAAAGATGCTGCCAAGCATCTACTTGATAAAGGTTTGATTGAAGGACGTGCTCCACATTATACCATATCATTAAAAGTAGCCAAACTGACAAACCAGATTGGTCACTACACAAAAGAGAAAGGACTTGCAGAAAATAGTATCCAAAAGCTATTATTACAATTGGCACATAATGCTGGAAAAATGGGATTTTGGCGCAGGGATGCATTCGAATCTGCCGCTATCGCCTTGTTTACCACCATTTCTCCTACAATGTTTCTGCCGTCCTTGTCAACATGCAGGCATCTAAGGTATCGCAGTTCGCTTCTTGCCACGGTACAGTTCTTCTTGTATGTCTTCCCCCGCATCAGACGGAAGATATCCCTTGTTTTGCTACGGGAATATAATGCGAATCCTTGATTTCACCAATCACGATGATACTGTGCAGGCTTCCGATGCATTCGATATTTCCCAGCGTGTTGAGCATGAAGTCCTGATAGGCTTTCATATCGCGGGCATATACCTTGATCTGGAAGTCATAATCGCCGGTGGTATTGTAGCACTCCGTTATCTGGTCGATGGTCTGCACGGTATCCATGAATTGCTGAATCAGATCATGGGTGTGCTGCTTGAGCCGGATATTACAGAGCACGATTACGTTGTGTCCCATCTTGTGATGGTCTACGATGGCTCCATATCGCTGGATGTATCCCTCTCGTTCCAGCCGCTTCTGCCGTTCAAAGGTTGGAGAAGGAGAGAGGTTGACTCTTGCGGCAAGTTCCTTCACGGTGAGTCGGGAGTTCTGCTGCAACAACTTGAGTATCTTGATGTCGATTTCGTCGAGATTTTCTTCTGTAGCCATTGTTTCTTTATTTCTGCTTTTACCTGTTCCTGCAGAATAATATTCTGCTGATTTGCTTAATTCGCTGCAAAGATAGTATATTTTTCTGAATTACGGAGAATATTTGGCAGATAAAATTCTTCTTCTTACCTTTGCAACCGCAATTCCGGATGCAAAGAGCCGTTCATCATCAGATAATGGCAAATCAAGAGTCATTCATCATGCAAATCAAGAGTCATTCATTCTTAAAATATGACGAGTCATTCATCATTTAAAAATATAGGAGATAAAACAATGAGTAACGTAAGAAATATACATTTTGAGGCAGTGGGCAGCTATTTGCGCCCTGCAGAGTTGAAGGAAGCAAGAGCTAAGTTTGCAGATGGACAGATTTCTGCCACCGACCTCCGCGCCGTAGAAGACCGTCTGATTACAGAGGTCATCAGGCAGCAGAAGGCGCATCGCCTGCCTTATATCACCGATGGCGAATTCCGCCGCAGCTATTGGCATCTCGACTTTATGTGGGGATTCAATGGCGTGGAGCATATCGAACTGGAGCATGGCTACCAGTTCCATGGCGAGGAAACAACCAAGGGTTCTATCCAACTGACCGGCAAGATTACCGGCGAGAATCATCCTTTTATCAAGGATTTCCTGTTTGTAAAGCAGTTTGAGGAGTTGGATGCCAAGGGCGAGTATATCTTCGAGGCAAAGCAGACGGTTCCTGCTCCGGCACAGTTTCTTGCCGAACTGTTTCGTGGCAAGAATGCCGAGAATACCCGCAAGTTCTATCCTAACACCACCCAGCTGATAGAGGATATTGCCCAGGCCTATCGCACCTTCTTCCAGGAAATTTATGCAGCCGGTTGCCGCACCATTCAGTTAGATGACTGTACCTGGGGAATGATTGTGGATAGTGATTACTGGAAGGCTAAGGTGGGTACAGGATTTACCATAGAGCAGGAAGCCCTGCAGTATCTGAAGGTGAACAACCTTGCCTTCGAGGGCAAACCTGAGGGGTTGACCATCAACACCCACGTATGCCGTGGCAATTATCATTCCTGCTATGCTACCAAGGGTGCCTACGATGCCGTGGCTCCTTATCTTTTTGCTCATGAGGATGTGGATACCTTCTATCTGGAGTATGACGATGAGCGTTCGGGCGGTTTCGAGCCTTTGAAATATGTGGCAGATGGCAAGAAGGTGGTTCTGGGTTTGGTAACCTCAAAATCTCCGGTGTTGGAGGATAAGGCTACGGTTATCGCCAGAATCCACGAAGCTGCCAAGTATATTTCTCTCGATCGTCTCAGTCTCAGTCCTCAATGCGGCTTCGCCTCTTGCGAAATCGGTAATAAACTGACCGATGCTGAGCAATGGGCAAAGATAGATTTGGTTAGAGAGATTTCCGAGGAAGTTTGGAGCTCTTCTTTCGCCGATGCAGAATAATATAGCCGGAAAGCAAAACCAGCGTAATCAGCAAACCGGAGAGGAAGACGAAAAGGTCGGAAAGAGGACCTAATAATGGCGAATAGCATCTGCCCACGTGAAGCTCTAAAGCCACATTCCAAAGCAACATGGGGATGGCTGAAAGAACTTCAGGGGTAGAGGTTGTTTTCCCGAGCGGCTTGGGGTTAATGTAGAGCAAAATCAGCAAGGAAATTGGCTGAAAACTGCTAAAATATAGGATTTCGTTAGGAATCTTTAAGTTTTTCACTAAAGGCGTAACTACTCAGCACCCATATAGAAGTAATTACTCAGCACCCATATTGTCATGAGTTGTTACGTTAATACTGTGAGTCAACGCGTATTATTAATAAAGTTTAAAGTGGTCAACTATATTTTTTATAGTTTCTATCAGAATAATGCAATAGGCTTCAACTGCTTACGAAGCCGCTTTCATTGCTTTACGAAATAGGCTTCATTGACTATCGAAGCCTATTTCATATTTCAAGGCTTTTCTATTCAAAGTTTTCAATAGGGGTGCTGAGTAGTTACCTAAAGGCTGCTGCAATGTGGGCTAAGAGAAAAAGGGAATGACATTACATCATTCCCTCAAGTTTTTCCTGTGCCTCGCGCATATCCTCCTCAAATCTGGTATGATCGAGCAAGAACTCTTTCCTACCGCCAGCAAGCAACTGAAACAATGCCGGATTCATCCCCTCCACATACTGAGCAATTGCGTATTCGATATCATCCCGCTGCGTAGGGTTGTTGGAAAATTCATATACACGAAGTTTCTGGTGAATAAAGCAATAAGCCGACTCGATACAGTCACGTCCGATCTCAGCCATTTCCTGCTTATCATCCATAAGAGATTTGTCCATATTATTATATTTACTTGACATTTTTCATCGAGAGTCCGATGCGCTTGCGCTTCAAATCCACCTCAGCCACACGAACCATCACATGCTCATGGAGTTTCACAACCTCTGAAGGATCGCTGATGTAACGGTTTGCCATCTGAGAAACATGAACCAGACCATCATTGTGAACACCTATATCCACAAAGGCACCAAACTTGGTGATGTTGGTCACGATGCCCGGCACAACCATGCCCTCCTGCAAATCCTCAATCGTCTTGATGGAAGCATCAAACTCAAATTTCTCCACCTCGCCACGAGGGTCCAGTCCAGGCTTGTCCAACTCAGCCATGATATCAGTCAAGGTAGGCATACCCACCTCCTTGCTCACATATTTCTTGATATCTATCTTCTTCTGCAGAGCCTTGTCCTCTACGAGTTGCTTCACCGTCACGCCCTGATCTTTCGCCATTGTCTCTACCAGCGCATAGCGTTCTGGATGCACGGCACTGTTATCAAGCGGATTCTTGGCACCAGGAATACGCAAGAAACCAGCACACTGCTCGTAAGCCGAAGGACCCAGACGAGGCACCTTCTTCAACTGGGCACGGGAAGCGAAAGCACCATTCTCCCTGCGATACTCCACGATATTCTTGGCAAGCGTAGGCCCCAGACCACTCACATAGGTCAACAGATGCTGTGAAGCCGTATTCAGATTGACACCCACAGAGTTCACGCAACTCATCACCACCGTATCCAGACTTTTCTTCAACTGACTCTGATCCACATCGTGCTGATACTGTCCCACACCGATGCTCTTAGGATCAATCTTCACCAGCTCCGCCAGAGGGTCCATCAGGCGACGGCCGATAGAAACCGCACCACGCACCGTCACATCCTCATCCGGGAATTCATCACGGGCTATCTTGGAAGCCGAATAGATGGAAGCACCATCCTCGCTTACCACATAGATATCCACAGGATGATCGAAAGCGATTTCGTGCAGCCAGTCGCTCGTCTCACGGCTCGCCGTACCATTGCCCACAGCCATAGCCTCCACATGATACATCTTCACCATGCGCTGCAGAGCGGCAGTAGCCTCGCTGCGCTTGCTGCGAGGAGGATGAGGAAATACGATTTCATGATGGATGAGATTGCCCTGTGCATCCAGACAGGCCGTCTTGCAACCATTGGCGAAACCAGGATCCACTGCCATTACTCTCTTCTGTCCGAGCGGAGCTGCCAAGAGCAACTGACGCAGGTTTTCAGCGAATACCAGAATAGCCTCCTCGTCAGCCTTCAACTTGCTTGATGCAGCAAACTCCGTTTCGATACTTGGTTTCAGCAGACGCTTGAAAGCATCATCCACAGCCTCGCCTACCAAGGTCTGACATTCCCCATAACCATGTACGTAATGGCGCTTCAACTTATCCGTACACTGTTCGTCATCAGCAGAGATGCTGACACGCAGAATACCGGCAGCCTCTCCACGACGCATAGCCAACAGGCGATGAGAAGAACAGCGCTTCAGAGGTTCCGAGAAGTCGAAATAATCAGAGAATCGCTGAGCCTCTTCCTCATCCTTCTTCTTAGTCACCACCTTGGAAGTGATGATGGCGCCACGTCTGAACTCCCCACGGATGGCATTGCGGCTTTCCTCGCTCTCGTTCACCATTTCAGCGATGATGTCCTTGGCGCCCTGAATAGCAGCATCAGCATCAGCCACTTTGTCACCCACATATTTCTTAGCCACCTGCATGATATTACGTTCACGCTGGAAGAGCAGAGTTTGTGCCAAAGGTTCCAATCCCGCCTCACGAGCAATCTGTGCACGGGTTCTGCGCTTCGGTTTGAAAGGCAGATAAATGTCTTCCAGTTCCGTAGCGTCCCAGCATTCCTCGATACGCTTCTTGAGTGCATCCGTCAGTTTTCCCTGTTCATCGATCGTCTTGAGAATGGTTTCCTTACGTTTCGCCATCTCCTTGAGTTTATCGTTAGCCTGGGCGATGGCTTCAATGTTCACCTCGTCCATATTACCCGTCTTCTCCTTACGGTATCGGGAGATGAAAGGGATAGTACAGCCCTCTTCGAGCAGTTCCAATGTATTTTCGACAGCCTGCTCTCTCAGATTGAGCTGGGCTGCTATCAGCTTTGTAAATTGATTCATTTATGATATTTATAAAATAAGATTCAAACTGTTTGTTCATGCAAAGATAGAGAAAAAAGTTGGTTTGCCCAAATATTCCCTCATATTATTTGGCGGTTTCACTAAAAAATCGTAGCTTTGCAGCAGAAATTGATTATCACCACAAGGAATCAATAAGGCACATGAAGCGTTTCTTTGACTACGCCCGATTTCATATTTATCTATTTAAGCATTCTTTCAAATCATTTACCCTGTCACGGCTCACTTCTAATTCTTGATCTTTGAAATGTCTGAGTTTCAGTTTACTATTCCAAGTCATTTCTATATTGACTATATCATCAAGATTGATAATACACTGCCGATTGATGCGAAAGAATATAGCAGGATCCAATTCTTGCTCAAGATCGTTCAAACTCTCATTAAGACAAACAGAAGAACCATCCTCCAAATAAGCTATCGTATTTTTTCCGTCAAGCATAAAATGATTGATGGAGTAGGAATTGACAATCTGCAACTGCTCCCCTTTGGGCACAAGAAATCTCTCCCGATATTTTTTCTTCGAATTGTCTTTCAGCAGACTAATCAAGTGAGCCATCTCCTTTTGGGGTTCTATCATTTTCATTGCCTTATTAATTGACTCTCTCAGCTCATCCACCTCAAAAGGTTTCTGGAGATAGGCAATTCCATTATTTTTGAAGGCTTTGAGAGCATATTCGTCATAAGCAGTAACAAAGATGACTGGCGCATCCGGTTTCACTATATCAAAGGCGTCAAAGCAGGTGCCGCCATTAATACGAATGTCGGCAAGAATGAGCTGGTAATGGTTACTGCCTGTGAGAATTTCATTGAATTTGACTTAGTCGTAGATTTGGTATGTCTGGTGGCTTATCTTATCCGAAAAAGAAAAGGTGAGAACATTGAGGCTTCAATCATTGGAATCTTTGACTTTATGCCTGACAAATGGCTCGGTATTGGTGCTTTTATTGGAGCATTTGTAATGATGCATTGGGAAGAAAATTCCCAGTTATGTGTGTTCTTATGCGTGACTGCAATCATTGGATATATCTTTGATATAATAAAAAAGTATAATACATGGAAAAAAGAACATAGTAAAATTAATTCTTAAAAAAATCGGGCGTGCCGCTGTTGTGGCATGCCTACTTTTCTTGATTTACATCAACAATACGACTTGTTTTGCAAGAAAAACTGAGAAATAGTTTTGAGTTTCAAGTTATTTCCTATACCTTTGCCGCCGAATTAGAGAGTGCAGGGCATGTCTGGGATGTGCTTTGCTATCATAATAAAGGGGCTAAAAGCTACCTGATTAGAGTGATAAAAAAAGTAATAATTAAAAGAAAAGATTGATTATGAAGAAGATTATGTTGAGCCTTGCTATGGCTCTCGTTTCAGTTTGCGCTAGCGCACAGGTTTACATTGGTGGTACTGCTGGTATTTCCAGCAACAAGATCGGTGATGGTGACAGCAAGACAGCTTACACCCTGATGCCTGAAATCGGTTACGAATTCAACAACAAGTGGGAGGCTGGTCTCGAGATCGGTATCAAGAAGGGCGAAGTTTGCAAGCTTTCTCCTGTAGGTGAATCTACAACATTTAGAGTAGCTCCTTACGTACGTTACACAGCCGTAGAACCAAGTTGGTTAACCTCTTCGTTGAGGGTACAATCGGTTACAGCAGCGTCAGCAAGGGCGGTGGCGATTATTACGAGGTAGGCATCAAGCCAGGTTTGGCTGTTAAGCTTTCAGACCACGTAAACTTCATCACAAAGGTAGGTTTCCTCGGTTACAAAGGTTATTCTCCTGACCATGGTGACAACTCATCAACATTCGGACTTAACGTAGATGCAAGCAACATTTCATTTGGTGCTATCTACAAGTTCTAATCTTAGGGTGCTCATTTACTCATAAGCAATAATATCAGGGGCGCAAGCGATTCCTTTCATGGAAACAGCTTGCGCCCCATTTTTTATCTGCAAGCGAACACGCTTTTACACTTCACTCTTCACCTTTCCTTATCCCTTACTTACAACATTTTTACAGGCATTTACGCTGACTGTTGCATTAGAACAGCCAACTAACGAGCGTACGGCTAGTCAGCTGTTCTTCATTCGCCAGTACACTATTTCCGATTAACAGCCAACTTATTTCTCGGCAGAATATTCTTCCATAACAAGGCTATAATCGCTACATACTGATAAAAATCTCTGGCAGCTATAACGAAATTGGGGACAAAGGAAACTTATTAACAAAAATAAATAAGCAAAAAGTTTGGAGTTTCGAAGGAAAAAGCATATATTTGCACCTTGAAAAGTGCACATTGTGCACAAACGTGCACCTTCCAAGGTGCATATACTATAAAAACAGCATCTTAAAAGATGCATAAAATAAGGTGAAATATGGATATTACACTCGTAAACTACATGAAAGAACAGCTGCGTCTAGTAAGTCTGGACTTTAAGCGTTATATGTATGACAAACTTCCTTGGCAAGCAAGGTTCATTGGACTCATGGGGCCCAGAGGAGTAGGAAAATCGACTTTGATTCTTCAACATCTTAAAGAAATGGATGCTGATACTCAGGCAAAAAGTCTCTATATATCAGCAGATCATAGCTATTTCACAACCCACACACTAATTGATACAGCCGACCAATTTGTACGTGAAGGAGGTGAAACGCTTTATATAGATGAAGTACATAAGTATGATGCATGGTCGAGGGAATTGAAGCAAATCTACGACTCCCACCCTGAGCTCAAGATTTTCTTCACAGGATCTTCTATGCTTGATATTTTAGATGGAGAGGCAGATTTGAGCAGAAGAGTCGTATTATATGAGATGCAGGGTATGTCTTTTAGAGAATATCTGGAAATGTTCGAAGGAATCAAGACACCAGTCAGGTCATTAGATGATATTCTGATGGGAAATATAGAAATAAAAGAGGTGCTCCACCCTATTCCACTCTTCAATAAATATCTGAAAGAAGGATACTATCCGTTTTCCAAGGAAGGCTTCTTCCAGCAAAGACTACAGCAGGTGATACGTCTTACGATGGAAGTAGATATTCCACAATATGCTAACATGTCGCCAGCAACAGGGAAAAAACTACGTCGCATGTTATCTATCATAGCAGGCAATGTACCCTATAAGCCAGAAGCCACAGGATTGGCAAACGAAATTAAAGTGAGCCGTAATGATATTCCTACCTATCTTCTATACATGGAAAAAGCAGGAATGATTGGTCAGTTACGTGACGAAACAGGCGGAATGAGAGGATTGGGAAAGACAGAAAAAGTTTATCTCGATAATCCGAATATCATATATGCACTTTCTGGCAATAATTCAAACATCGGTAATGTGAGAGAGACATTCTTCTACAACCAAACCAGAGTCAATCAGGATGTTACATCATCTAAGATTTCCGATTTTACAATAGGAAAGTATACATTTGAGATTGGGGGTGCAAAAAAAAGTCATAAGCAGGTGAAGGATGTAGAAAACGCTTATATTGTGCGTGATGATATAGAATATGCTAATGGTGACATATTACCACTATGGAGTTTTGGGCTTTTATATTGAAATTAAAATATTCCGGAAAACAGTTTATACTGCAACAATAAATAAGGGGCGTGCTTAAATGAGCACGCCCCCAGACGAGAGATTTTATGTATTCTTTTCACAAAGAATTCGACTAAACATTATGTATATAATTTTATTTCATGATGGATGAACTCTAAAAAAGAGATTCTGGCATACTAGTTGTCAAGACAAACCAGTTATTTGGATTACTCTCATCAGTCAACTTTATAGAAGAAGGCTGTTTCGTTGTACCTTCCAGCAACTCGATTTTATAAGTCTTGGCCACGCCGGCTGCATGACTTCCCTGATCACCAGTCAGTGCATAAATCATATACATCTGACCCCAACTATAGAAATACTGACCATTCGCATTAAACTTGCCAGGACAAGCAAATGAGATATGATCATCGTCAACGATAGTAGGAGTAATGTCTATGAACGAAGCATAGCCTGCCACATTGAAAAAGATTCCCCAATGTCCTGCATAGTCATTAAACGCAGAAGTGGTAAAAGCAGCAAAAAGGCAAGGAGAATAATGCTTAGAAACCTCCTCGTTACCAGCATTCCAATACGCCTGAGTATAGCTACCCATATTAGCTACAGAGAAGAACCAGTCTCCACTGATAACCTGCTCACTGATAGGAGGAACTACGCCGAACATCTTTACAGCGGCATCTGTGGATTCAAACTCATAGTTATCGCCCCCTTTATAGTTGAATCCCTTGATAGTAACGCCATTAAGAGTTATTGGCTTATAAAACTCAATCCCCTTGTCTGTTACGATATAAGGAATCGTGGTAGAGCCATCCTCGGCATTAGAACTAGTGAAAGTAATGGTACGATAGCTTGATGTAGCTACATACTTGACATCATTCACCTCGCAGGTATATCTAGGGAACTGCATCTCCTGCTCCAAATCATCTATCTGATTAATGGTCTCAGCCCAATCGGCATCCTTCGCCATAGGAGTCATCACTATTTTTGTACCACGCTTCTTGCCAAGCATGACTACAGAATCAGCAGTGGCGGTAAGCACCCGGAACTCCAAGTCACCTTCCATACCCTTACCATTATCACCAATACCATCAGGGTTAGCTGGATCGGAGAAGAAATGAATCACCTTATTGTACTCATCAAAAGACAGAACGATACTAGCACTCTGCTCCAATTTATAATGTGATGTGGCTTTCGTGTCTGCACCCAAAGCATCGCTCATGGCAGTAACATTTCCATCTGTTCCAAATTTCAACAACAGATTATATCCACCATACTTGGTATTAGCCTTAGGATAATATTTCATCAGCCATCCATTCTCTGCAGAAGTAAGAACCGTCTTATACTCTGCTATTGCATCATTCACTCGCTCTGCAGAAGGTTTGTCGAACACTTCATCTATGTCGTTGGAACAAGATGTGAAAGACAAGATCGCAATCAGCGTAAATAATATGTTATATATTCTTTTCATATCCGTCTTACTTTAATGTTTCTAAATCCATTGCCTTTACTTCTGCCGTACGACGCAAGATAACTTCACGAAGCTTGGTAATATCCATGCCCCAAGTGTTGGCAAAATATTCCTTGAGAATGTTAAATTTCTGAATAATAGCTTTATAGCCACTTGCATCCTTCACTATAGGATTGCCGTCTGCATCAAGCACATAATCGCCATTTGCATCTGTTTCGTATACAATACCTGCATTCAGTATTTTTTGCCATGCTGCTTCTGAATGGGTTACATATTGGGCAAAAATCTCAGCAAAGTCCTCATTATACTCACCGCTGGCATAACCGGATACAAATCCCATGGATGGAGCATCTTTATCCTCTACATTCACCCAACCTGAAGTCTGATACTTGCCGGCAGAAACTGTCTGGAACTCAGTAGAATAATTCTTTTTCTGAGTCAGAATATGACAGAACTCATGATTCATTGTATGGAAGAACCAGTAGTTCAGATCGTATGTACCTTTTTTCTTGTCAACGAAAGGATTTTCTGGATCTATGATTGGATTATCAACATCGATAATATTTACATTATACAAAGTTACTTTCAAGCCACCCTCAGCAGTACCCATCACAATAGAAGACTGAGAATCATAAGCTGCTGAGCCAACCAACTGCATCACACGAGGAGAATAGGTCTTCATAAACTGATCGCCCATCACTTCCTTATAAGCATCCAGCCAAATATGCTTGACCATAATAGCCAATGCCTTAGACTTATTAAAATCGGCAGGTGCAAGATTATACCTGTTGTCCGTCTCCTTGTCACTATATCGATAGTTAAAGCGGATATTATAGGTATCCACATAGTTGGTCTTGAGCCACTTGTCAAAGTCATTCTGCTCTTCCTTATTATGCGTATCGAAAATACTCTTAGAATCAAGACTATCGTCTGAGCAGGCAGCAAACAGAGAGACTGACGCTATCAGTATGAATAATTTTATATATTTCATAGTTTACTCATTTTTTATTTGTTAGACTCTTCTCTTGGATTTGCAGGTAATCCTGCCTCAATTACATCATCTGGCAATTGAATCGCACCTCGCAAGTCACCAGCCTTGAATACAATAGGAGACTCTTCGTCAACATCATGGCTGAACTCAATGCCATAGCGCTTGATGTCAAGGAAACGAAGACCTTGATACAGGGTCTCCAGTCGACGCATCTGTAAGATGAATTGCAAAATATCCTCTTGGGTACCAGCCTCAACCGTGAATCCCTGTGGATGGAATGTCTTACGAATGCTATGCTCCAAATTGGATTTTGGTGTAACAGGTGCATACGGCAAGCTTTCGATAAAAGTCTTGATACTTTCAACTGTCATTGTTGGGCGTTTTGCCGTACCTTTCGCAGTCCCAGTATGCGACACAATCCATGTATTGATATCTTTCACTGCATTATCATACTCCTTCTTCATGGCATAAGCCTCAGCACGACAAAGAAGGGTTTCATCAGTAGTGAACACAGCATCTACAACATGAAGATATCCAGTTTGAGCCACCTTATCAGCAAATTCAAAATGTTCAAACATCTTTGGGAAGATAAGAATACGGGCATTGCCAAACAACAAGTTTGACTGGTAGAGAGTATTGTCTTTGGATCCCCTTCCCCATGGCATCTTAGCCCAAATCGTTTCATACAGACCTACATTTTGATTGTGACAAAAACGCCCTTCACTACCACTGACATTTCTACCAATTCGACTATATGCCGTCATCAACAAGAGGTTTGCATTCTCTGATGAAGAAATATAGCGATTCTCCATATCCTCTGAATTAGACAAAGACATAAAAGGCACATAGTTGCGCAACAAAGAGGCTGGATTTGCTCCAAGCACCTTGTCAGCATATTTTATCACTTTGTCATAGTTCATATAGTACAGGTTGAAACGAGCAGCAAAAGCATACGCAGCCTTCTGGTTGAAATGATACTTAGGCTGGGTATAGATATCATCGCTCACATCAGGCAAGGCAGCCTCAATATCTGCATCAATCTGCTCATAAAGTTGCTTCAGTGTACCACGCTTATAATCAGGGTTTACAGTTGTCTCAGGCTTTGTTGGATAAGGAAGTCCCATGCACTTCTCTGCATTATCTGGATTATAAGTCATACAGAAAGTTGTAGCAAGACGATACATGCTATAGGCACGACAGAGCAAAGCCTCAGCTCTCTGCGCCTTTAGCGATGCTGGATTACCCATCTCATCGATGGAAGCCAAAGCCTGGTTGGCTGCTGCAACTGCAGCATAATAACCATTCCACAAACTCTTTGGGCAATCATTGGTTTGAGCAGTAATTGGCTGAAAACGATAAACCTGCTCTATTTCCTGATTGGTACTATACTGCTTTCCATTGTCTGCATAATCATCTGAGCTCCATTCCAATATCAGATTGCTGCTTGCAGTTGGGTAAGCAGACACAAGCAGAGAGGTCACCTTTTCCTCGGTATTTACCTCGGCACGATCATCTGGCAACTTGTCCAGGAAGCTGTCGCATGATGTGACCAATGACAATGCCGCAAAAGCCACCGATGCTATATATAATTTATTCTTTTTCATAATTATCTCTCTTTCTTTAAAGTCCTACTCTTAATGTCAATGTAAACTGACGTGGCATTGGGGTTGCCACACCACCAGTGTTGAAAAACTCAGGATCCTGTCCGTGCAACTTCTTGTCTGAATAAATCAAGAACAAGTTAGTAGCCTGAAGTTTCAAATTAACGCTGTTCAAGCGAAGGGCCTGAATCCACTTGCCTGGGAAATCATAAGCCAAAGAAATCTCCTTCATGCGAATGAAATCACCCTTAGCTACGCGAGCCGTAGAATAGTTATATGCATTATAAAGATAACCAATATAATTGTCATTCTGCTTCATGCGCAGGTCTGCTATGACTGGCACATCCGTATAAGCTTCATCACCGGCTTGAGTCCAACGATTTATAAATTCCTTTGGCATGGCAGTCATGTCTGAGTATGAAGAACTGAAAGCTGGATCAAGACGTACTTTATTTCCTGCAGCGTATGTAATGAACACATTCAGTTTAAAACCCTTATAAGAGAAGGTGTTTCCGAAACTGCCGTTAATGGTTGGGTCTGTTGGACCTTCATACTTCAAGTAATCTGTTGTAGTTGACTGGAAGTAGAGATCGCCACCATAGCTTGTCTCCTCGCCATTCTGATTCACAACGATAGGCAGACCTTTTTTGTTCAATCCCTTGAAATCAATAGAGAACAAAGAGCGAACAGGATAGCCATTCATTGTGAAACCGGTACCTGTAATCATCTGCATGATGTTAGCACGTGAATCCAAGTCGGTTACAGTATTCTTTGAGTGAGAGAAAATGAAGTCGGTACTCCATTTAAAATCCTTGGTCTCAATGTTGCGGGTGGAAATAGTCAACTCCTCACCATGTGAACGCATACTTGCCACATTGGCATATTTATAGATCTCACCACCAACACCCATGGTACGCTTAGGACCAATCAAATCATAATTGTTGCGGCGATACCAATCGAAAGTCACATTAATGCGGTTATTCAAAAAGCCCATATCCAAACCGAGGTTCAACTCATGCTTCTTTTCATAGGTCAAATCATCATTACCCAAGCGATAAATCTCAAGTCCAGTCTCCTTGTCACCGGCAAATGGGCGCCAAGGGTTGTAACTCTGTATCACTACCAACGAGTTAGAAACGGAAGCAGGACCTCGATCAGCTGTCAATGAATATGATGCTTTTAATGTAAGATGGGAAAGAACAGGATTTAACTTAGCAAACCAACTCTCCTCATGAGCATTCCATGCTCCAGACACGTTCCAAGTAGGCAACCAACGAGCTGAGCGACTCTTACCCAACTTATTGGAACCCTCATAACGAATGGTACCATTAATTGTGTAGCGACCCTTATAAGAATAGGTGGCAGTACCAAAGAAAGAAGCCTCACGCTGATATGAATTATCCAAACTATAATATTGACCATTCTCCTCCGCCAACTGCTTGAAAAAGTTATAGTTGAAAGCAGGGAGATAACCCATATCATACTGCATTCCAACGCCATTAAAATAAGAACGGCTACGGTCGAGTGAATTGATTTCCAAACCACCGAATAAGTTCACGATATGGTCTTTGTTGTATACATCATTATAGCTAGCTGTGGCACGGAAGTCCCAGCTATTCATCTTATATTTGGTCTCACGATAAAAACCACCCTTTTCCAATACAGAGAATGGCAAAGAGTTTGCCTTGTCTGGATCGGTATACAGCCATGGGTTTGCATCACGCATCGTAGCATCATCCATCGCACGATAGGCCCAAGCCTGATTACTCTGGTCAGTAATGGTAGCGGCATTGGTCGTTGTAGAATACTTGTAAGCGCCCAATACTGCGAGTTCTACTTTAGAGATTGGCTTATATTTCAATTCGCCCTGGAATTTCATGTCAACCACATCCAAACTCAAATAGTTGTTTTCCAATTCACGGAAAATATTGAACGGAGCGTAGTTACGCACATAGAGTTCATTAGGATCCATGGTACGAGAAGTGTTCAACGCATAAGAATATGGGTTGATATCAAAATCACGAGACACCTCACCTGTCACATTATTTACAGACTGTGAAGTAGTACCAGGAGCGCGCTGCTTACGATAGGAAGCATTAGCTATGGCATTGAAAGACAATTTCTTCGAAATATTGTAAAGAGCATTTACATTGGCTGTATAACGCTGTACCTTGCTCTGCTTAGACCATCCTGGATCGTTCATCACACTGAAAGATGTATAATACTGAGCCTTATCGGTACCAGTAGACATGCTGACGGAATGATTCTGGGAGATACTATTATTGAAGAGTAAGTCAAACCAGTCGGTATTTTGGTACTCAGCCTTCTGGAGATAGCTATTCATCGCCTCCTCAGTATTAGGCAATCCAAAAGTTCCCGTCTTCGAATCATATGTATTCATCAGGTGATACATCTTGCCAAAGACACCACTGTTAGAAGCACGATAACTCTTTTCAAAAGAGAAATAACCATCGTTGTACATCTCACGATATACACCCATCTGGTCCTGAGAATTCATGATATTGAAATTGCGGTAACTTGGCTTCAAACGCATGGTGAATTCACCAGTATAGTTGATACGGTTTGTACCAGCTTTACCTTTCTTGGTTGTAACAACGATGACACCAGCCATGGCACGTGCACCATAAATAGAGGTAGCAGAACCATCCTTCAAAATCTGGAAACTTTCAATATCATCAGCATTCAGACCTGCTATGGCTGAAGATATAAGGGTCTCAGCGTTACCAGAAGACAAATCATCAGCATCAACCTCAGTTACGTCCTCCATGATAACACCATCTACCACCCAAAGAGGTTTTGAGCTACCATAAATAGAAGTAGCGCCACGCACACGAATCTTTGGAGCTGTACCGAAAGTACCTGAGACGTTCTGCACAGACACACCGGCCGCTTTACCTTCCAAGGCACGACTGATGTCTGCGACACCATCCAGCTTTGTCTTGTCGCCAGAAATTTTTGTAGTAGCACCAGTAAACAAACGCTTATCCATCTTCTGCATACCCGTTACAACCACCTCGCCCAAGCTCTTGCTATCTGCCTTCAGGCGGATAGTCATCTTGGCGGCTGGAGTCAAGGTCTGGCTCTGCATACCGATGTAGCTAACTACAAGTTTTTTACCAGCAGGTACCTCCAAAGAGAAGTGACCGTCAATATCGGTGACGGTACCTGTACGTGCCGCTCCAGCGACTACGACAGATGCACCAATGACAGGTTCACCATCTTCCTGAGAAACTACGGTACCTGTTACTTTCGTTTGAGCCAATACCCCCCCACAAAAAGGAAGAGATTGACTAACAAGAAAAGCAATCTTTTTTCCATAAAATCTTCTCTAAATAATTAAACAATTCTTATATAACTTCATATATTTATTTTTTCTCTTCTTACATTTTTTAAGCCTCTCTCGTTGCTTTATGGGTGCAAAGGTAAGAAAAAGTATTGGATTAATGCAAACCTTATCGATATTTTTATAGAAAAAAAGTTAGTTTTTCTTGATTTTCGTCAACATTTAGAAATATCGTCCACACTTTTAATAGAAAAAAGTCAGAAATAATAGATTTAAGCAAAGTTTACGAAAAGAAAATAAAAATGTTCTAAAATACAAAAAAGGCAAGGTTTCTGTAGAACCTCATTCAGAAGTTTCCCAGAAGTCTTGCCTTTCTTTACCTATATTTACTATTTAAGTACCTTTATCAGCCACTTGATTATTTATATTTGCCGCTTAGATATTTTATTCAAAAAACATTTTTATTTCTTAAGCGTAAATTCAAACTTCAAGCCGCCTTCCAGCTGATTGCTCACCCGGATGGTTCCGCCATGTAGGAGAACAGCATTCTTGACGATGGCAAGACCCAAACCGGTGCCACCCATCTTGCGGCTGCGTCCCTTATCTACCCGATAGAAACGCTCAAAAAGACGGGAGAGATGCTCGGCAGGAACACCCTGACCGTTATCACAAAAGATGAAATGCCACTTATTGCCCTGCTCCTTGGCACTCAACGTTATCTTACGTCCTTCGCCGGCATAAGCTATGGCATTGTCGGTAAGATTGCGGAACACACTATAGAGCAGACTGCGGTTACCCTTCACGATAATATGCTGGTCGGGAAGAAGATTCTCAAAAGTCATCTGGTGCGACTCTCTTTCGAGCGCCGTCTCACGGGCTATTTCTCTCACCATCTGCGTAATGTCTACCGCCTCGAAGTCTATCATGTCCGAACCGTCGTCCAGTCTGTTCAGCGTCGAGATGTCTCTCAGCAGGGAGGTAAGCCGTTCGCTCTGCGCATAACATCTCTGCAGGAACTGCTCCTTCATCTCCTCGCTGATATGCGGATTGTCGAGTATCGTCTCCAGATAGCCCTGTATGCTCGCCACCGGAGTCTTCAGTTCATGAGCGATATTCTGCGTCAGTTGCCGTTTCAGGATATCCTGTTCCCTTCGGGTGGTCTGGATACGCTTATACATCTTGATGATGCGTTCAGCGATTTCACCCAGTTCATCATCCGGGAATTTAGCCAGATCCTCTATCTCTAAGCTCTCGTTGTGATCAGCCTTGTAGGCAAAGATGCGGAGCTTAGCAATATTCTTGCCCAACCGATGGGTGAACCGGTAGAGCACGATGGTCAGGATGATGATAGCGAAAACGGCAAACCAGATGTAATGCTGGTCAGCCTGCAGCGATTTTGAGAGATCATCATTATAAGGCAAGGCACTTCTGATGATGATAGAGTCGGCAGGGAAATAGGAAGCCACATAGAAGTAATCCTGCTTCAGGGTCTTCGACTCTCGTTCCACGCTCGATCCCTGTCCATTCTTCAGCGCCTCTTGTATCTCCTTGCGGTTCAAGTGATTGGCAAAACGGTCATAGTGTTTGCTCATATTGTCGTACACCACCTTGCCGTCGGGCCTTATCAGGGTAACACGCAGATCCTTGCTTTCATGTTCACGGATGAAAGCATTCAGTTTGGTTTCCGCCACGACGAGTTTCGAGCGACTCACGCTGGGCAGAGTCTCCAGACTATCGCCGTTGCTCAAGATGATTCCTCTATCATGAGCCAGCGAGAGATCCTCCTCCAAGAGGGCGTTGTAGTTTTCCAGTTTCATCGTGAGCGTACTGATCTTATACTGTTTCTCACGAGTCTGCTGGAACATGATAAAACTGACAGCGAACACAAGGAACACCGTCAGCACCATGAGATACAGTTTTCGCCCAACTTTAGATTTCGTTTTTTGTATTTTCAGCATAAATAAAATCCTTTCTTATCACGCATCAAAATAATATCCGAAGCCGAGTCGGGTGACGATGCACTTCGCAAACTTTCCGATTTTCTTTCTCATACGGGTGATGTTGACATCCACCGTTCGGTCGAGCACGAGCACATCCTTAGGCCATACGCGGTCGATGAGTTCCTGACGGGAGAACACTCTACCCTTCTCTTCCAGGAGAAGTCGGAGCAATTCAAATTCTGTTTTGGTAAAAGGCACATCCTCTCCATCAATGCTCACCGTTTTCTTGTCGATATTGAGCACCAATCCCTGATAGCTGATGATGGTAGGTTCAGCATCCTTGCCCTGCTTATCAGCAGTACGGCGGATGACAGCCCTCACACGCACCATCACCTCACGGATAGAGAAAGGTTTGGAGATATAGTCGTCTGCCCCGAGATTGAAACCGGTAACGGTATCGTTCTCAGTATCGCGAGCCGTCAGGAATATAATAGGAATCTTAGCCGTAGCCACATTCTCCTTAAGTTTCTTCGCCAGCTGGAATCCGCTCATACCTCCCATCATCACATCGAGCAGCAAGAGGTCGTAGGAAGCAATGTCTTTCTCCAAAGCTTCCTCAGCCGAGTTGGCAGTTTCTACCAGATACCCCTCGGTTTCCAAGTTAAATTTCAGAATCTCACAGAGGTCCTGTTCATCATCCACCACAAGGATTTTATAGTTCTTTTCGTCCATCTTTATAATATATAATAATGTATATATAGTCTGAGGTCTTTCCTCGGGTGCAAAGATACGACAAAAAATCTGTAACACGCATTACATTCTATTACAATTTCATTTCAAAAGCGAAGGACGACAAGCTGGAGCAGGAAAAGTGGATGTGTCTGAGCCCACATGTTAGAACCAGCTAACACAGCGAGCATAGTAAGTAAAATGTAAACCGAAACAAAATAGACATAAAAAAGATAGAAAATTGAGGAAAAATGTGTCAGTAAGCAAAACAAATAGAACGAAGGGTTTTCATTTGTTTTCCGCATTTATACTTTTTTAATAGCGTGTCGTCACATTAGCTACCAAAAAATTCGTTTGATTACAATCTTATTTCGTAATTTTGCATCCATATTGAATTTATTAGTATTTAAAGAGAATAAGAAAATGACAGATCAAACTAACAATTGCTCCTTGGTCATTGGGGAACGCATAAAACAGGAACTCAAAAGACAAGGAAAAACAACAGTATGGCTCGCAAAGCAACTTGGTTGCCACAGAACCAACATTTATAAGATTTATAGCAAATCTACTATCGACACAGGTATGCTCATGCATATCTGCAAGGTAATCGGCTATAATTTCTTCGACTTGTTGTCTGAGGAATACAAGAAGCAGGTAAACGGTTAATTAGTTTTCACTAAAAAATAAAGGTGACAAAGGTTTCTATGCCTTTGTCACCTTTATTATATATATACAAATCATACTATGCTAATCTCTTCTCCAATCTCTCACGGATGGCTGCAATGAAGCCGGCTGAGTTGACTGCCTTTGCCTCTACACCTTCCATCAGGTTGACGAGGTCCTTGGTGGCGATACCATCATTCAGGGTATCGAAGCAAGCTGCCTCCAACTGGTCACCGAAATTCTGCAATGCCTGAATGCCATCTAACTCGCCACGCTTTCTCAACGCACCGCTCCATGCAAAGATGGTAGCCATAGGGTTAGTAGATGTATCTTCACCCTTCAGATAACGGTAGTAGTGGCGGGTTACTGTGCCATGAGCAGCCTCGTACTCATACTTGCCGTCTGGAGAAACCAATACAGAGGTCATCATCGCCAACGAACCGAAGGCAGTACTGAGCATATCGCTCATCACATCACCATCATAGTTCTTACATGCCCAGATGAATCCACCCTTGCTGCGAATAACACGAGCCACGGCATCATCAATCAATGTATAGAAGTACTCAATGCCGAGTTCTGCAAACTTCTCCTTGTAATCGCTCTCATACACTTCCTCGAATATCTTGCGGAACTGTGCATCGTAAGTCTTGGAAATGGTATCCTTAGTAGCAAACCACAAATCCTGCTTGGTATCGATGGCAAACTTGAAACAGCTATGAGCAAAGCTGCGGATACTCTTGTCGGTATTGTGCATACCCTGAATAACACCAGCACCTTCGAAGTTGTGAATCTCCACCTCCTGCTTCTTTCCGCTCTTACCCTCGAATACGAGTTTGGCAACTCCCGGCTCATCAGCACGAATTTCCACACTCTTATATACATCACCATAAGCATGACGGGCGATGGTAATCGGCTTTTCCCAGTTCTTCACGCAAGGGTGAATGCTTGGAATCGTGATAGGAGCACGGAACACAGTACCATCCATGATGCTACGGATAGTGCCATTAGGGCTCTTCCACATCTTGTGGAGATGATATTCGTCCATACGCTGGGCATTAGGAGTAATCGTAGCACACTTCACGGCTACACCATATTTCTTGGCAGCCTCAGCAGAATCGATAGTCACCTGATCATTGGTCTTGTCACGGTAAGGCAAACCAAGGTCATAATACTCTGACTTCAAATCTACAAAAGGAAGGATCAGTTCATCCTTGATCATCTTCCAGAGGATTCTTGTCATCTCGTCACCATCCATCTCCACCAAAGGAGTTGTCATCTGAATCTTTTCCATAAGCGAAATACCTATATATGTATTATTAATAAATTACAATTTATAACCACTTAGCGACAGGCGCTTAATAATTTGATTGCAAAATTAATAAATAAATCTCAAAAGAGAAAGAAAATCGCCATTTTTCTTTCAAAACGACACAAACTTTGAGTCTTTCTTTCTTATTTTAAGTATATTTATACAGAAAAGCACCTGTAATACAGAAAAAGCACCAATGAGCCTAAGCCCACTGGTGCTTCCTAAATTTTACTTATGATACTCTAAAAAGTCTCCGATTTACTTATCGCTCTCTGGAGCCTTGTCGATCAAGTCCATGAACTGGTCGAGCTTAGGAGTGATGATAATCTGAGTGCGGCGGTTGCGCTGCTTGCCAACCTCAGAATCGTTGGTAGTTACAGGGTTGTACTCACCACGGCCACCAGCGGTCAAACGCTTAGGATCTACGCCGAAGTGATCCTGCAAGTACTGTACTACAGAAGATGCACGGAGAGCAGAGAGGTCCCAGTTGTTGCGGATGTTCTTCATCTTGGCACTTGAAGTGCTAACTGGTACGTTATCTGTATTACCCTCTACGAGTACATCGTAGTCCTTGTAGTCCATGATGATCTTGGCAATCTTGCTCAAAGTTTCCTGAGCACGGCTGTTTACCTCATAGCTACCGCTCTGGTAGAGCATGTTGTCAGCCAAAGAGATGTAAACCACACCCTTCATTACCTGTACGTCAACCTCCTTCAACTCGTCCTTGCTGAGAGAGCGGGTCAAGTTGTTGGTAAGAACCATGTTGAGAGAATCGCTCTTGCTCTTCACCTCTACCAAGTGGCGGATGTACTGGTTAGACTCATTGATCTGGTCAACGAGCTTGTCGATGCTGATGTTGTTCTGACTTGCGTTGTTCAAACTCTTGTCGAGCGCATTCTGCATAGACTTATAGTCCTTCTTCATCTGAGCAAGCTGATCTTCGAGAGTTGTTACACGAGCCTGAGAAGCAGCCAACTGCTCCTTTGTATTCTGATAGTTGCTTGACAACTCCTTGTTCTCGTTCTGGCAATTCTGAAGTTCCTTCTTACTTGCACAACTTGTGGCCAACAATGCGCCAGCCATCAAAGCCATTACTAAAAATTTGTTCTGCTTCATATTTTCTGGTTTTTAATTTTTCCGATAGTTGATTTTTACTAAATTACTAAATATAATGAATCCATACACGATGAATAAAAATTCACACGCTGCTTTTCGTTTGCAAAGTTACTAATAAGACTTGAATAAACCACTTTTGTCAAACCCATTTAGATAATTTTAACCACTTTTCCTGTTTTTCTCATCTTTCTCGCTCATTTTTAACAAATTAGCGTCTTCATTCAACAGATTTTCCTGCTCTGTGAAAGCACACAGTTTGGGCAACATACCTAAAAATATAAAAAAACAAGCGTTTTATTTTGTCCTTATTTTAATTTGTATTATCTTTGCACTCGAAAAGCGATACATAGGCCATGTATCCTTACCGAAAGAATAAATACATTAACAATATAAAAAGAGAAATAAGTATGATTCTTTTTTTCAGAACTCCATCTAAGAGTGTGATTGCGACCGAGATTGACCACAAGCCTTCTCAGGACGAAATCAATGAACTTTGTTGGCTTTATGGTGATGCGACTTTAGAGGACGCCCAGCAATTGCAGGGCTTCTATGTCGGCCCACGCCGTGAAATGATTACTCCTTGGAGTACGAATGCCGTTGAGATTACTCAGAACATGAGTCTTAACGGCATTTCGCGTATTGAGGAGTATTTCCCTGTAGATAGCGAGGATGCGGAGCACGATCCTATGCTCCAGCGCATGTACAACGGTATCGGACAGGATGTGTTCACCGTCAACCACGAGCCAGAACCTATCAAGTATGTAGATGACCTCGAAAAGTACAACGAGGAAGAAGGTCTTGCTCTCAGCGAAGACGAAATGGCTTATCTCCACAAGCTGGAGAAAGAGAACGGACGCCCTCTCACCGACAGCGAAATCTTCGGTTTCGCACAGATCAACTCTGAGCACTGCCGTCACAAGATTTTCGGCGGACAGTTTATCATCGACGGCAAGGAGATGGAGTCTTCTCTTTTCAGCATGATCAAGAAGACCACCAACGAGAACCCTAACAAGATTCTCTCTGCCTACAAGGACAATGTGGCTTTCTCTCAGGGTCCTGTCATCGAGCAGTTTGCTCCTGCTGACCAAACTACCAGCGATTTCTTCCAGGTGAAGGACATCGAGAGTGTCATCTCCCTGAAGGCTGAGACCCACAACTTCCCTACTACTGTAGAGCCTTTCAATGGTGCTGCTACGGGTACTGGTGGTGAAATCCGCGACCGTATGGGTGGTGGTGTAGGTTCATGGCCTATCGCAGGTACTGCCTGCTACATGACTGCTTATCCTCGTTTGAAGGATGACAACGGCAAGAGCGATGTGGAGCGCGACTGGGAAGATATCCTGCCTGTGCGCAAATGGCTCTATCAGACTCCTGAGCAGATCCTCATCAAGGCATCTAACGGTGCTTCTGACTTCGGTAACAAGTTCGGTCAGCCTCTCATCACCGGTTCTGTGCTTACTTTCGAGCACCAGGAGAACGGCGAGAAGTATGCTTACGACAAGGTAATCATGCTCGCTGGTGGTGTAGGCTACGGCAAGAAGCGTGACTATAAGAAGGGCGAGCCACAGAAGGGCAACAAGGTGGTCGTAGTAGGTGGTGATAACTATCGCATCGGTCTCGGTGGCGGTTCTGTTTCTTCTGTAGATACAGGTCGTTACAGCAATGGCATCGAGTTGAACGCTGTTCAGCGTGCCAACCCTGAGATGCAGAAGCGCGCTTACAACCTGGTTCGTGCACTCGTTGAGAACGACGAGAACCCGGTAGTCAGCATCCACGACCACGGTTCTGCTGGTCACTTGAACTGTCTCTCTGAGTTGGTAGAAGAGTGCGGTGGCGAAATCGACATGGCTAAGTTGCCGATCGGTGACAAGACCTTGAGCGCTAAGGAAATCATCGCCAACGAGAGTCAGGAGCGTATGGGCTTGCTCATCGACGAAAAATATATTGAAGAGGTACAGAAGATTGCCGACCGTGAGCGTGCTCCAATGTACGTGGTAGGTGAGACTACTGGCGATGCTCACTTCAGCTTCAAGCAGGCTGACGGTGTGAAGCCATTCGACCTCGACGTGGCTCAGATGTTCGGTCATACTCCTAAGACTGTCATGGTGGATGAGACCGTAGAGCGTAAATATGAAGATGTAACTTACTCTGCCGACAACCTCGACGAGTACTTGCAGCGTGTTCTCCAGATGGAGGCTGTAGCTTGTAAGGACTGGTTGACCAACAAGGTGGACCGTTCCGTAACTGGTAAGATTGCCCGTCAGCAGGGTCAGGGTCAGATTCAGTTGCCACTCTCCGACTGTGGTGTTGTAGCACTCGACTATCGTGGCGAGAAGGGTATCGTAACTGCTATGGGTCATGCTCCTCAGGCTGGTTTGGCTGATCCTAAGGCTGGTTCAGTACTCTCTGTAGCAGAGTCATTGACCAATATCGTTTGGGCTCCTTTGGCAGATGGTATGGACAGCATCAGTCTCTCTGCTAACTGGATGTGGCCTTGCCGCAGCCAGAAGGGTGAGGATGCTCGTTTGTACGAGGGCGTGAAGGCTTTGTCAGACTTCTGCTGTGCCATCCACGTGAACGTACCAACAGGTAAGGACTCTCTCTCTTTGACCCAGCAGTATCCTAACGGCGAGAAGATCATCGCTCCAGGTACCGTCATCGTAAGTGCTGGTGGTGAGGTTTCAGATGTCAAGAAGGTGGTTAGTCCTGTTCTCGTCAACGACAAGAACTCAAGCCTCTATCATATCGACTTCAGCTTCGACGAGCAGCGCCTCGGTGGTTCTGCCTTCGCTCAGAGCCTGGGCAAGGTGGGCAGCGATGTTCCTACCGTAAAGAACCCAGAGTACTTCGTTGACTGCTTCAACGCTGTACAGGAACTCATCAACCGCGGTTGGGTAATGGCTGGTCACGATATCAGTGCCGGTGGTTTGATTACTACTCTCCTCGAGATGACATTTGCCAACGTAGAGGGTGGTATGAAGATCAACCTCCACGACATCGCTGATGCTGATATCATCAAGACTCTCTTCGCAGAGAACCCAGGTGTTGTTATTCAGGTAAGCGATGCTCACAAGGACGAGTTGAAGGCATTCTTCGATGAGAACGGTATCGGCTATGCTAAGATTGGTTATCCTGCTCCTGAGCTCCGCAAGATCATCATCAAGAAGGAAGGCTTCGAGCACGAGTTTGATATCGACGCTTTGCGCGACGACTGGTATAAGACATCTTACCTCCTCGACCGCAAGCAGAGCATGAACGGTATGGCTAAGAAGCGCTACACCAACTATAAGAAGCAGCCTATCGAGATGAACTTCGGCTACGGCTTCAAGGGCACTCTCGCAAGCTATGGTCTCGACGCTAACCGTCGCACTCCATCAGGCATCAAGGCTGCTATCATCCGTGAGAAGGGTACTAATGGTGAGCGTGAAATGGCTTACTCTATGTATCTCGCTGGCTTCGACGTGAAGGACGTGATGATGACCGACTTGATTTCTGGTCGTGAAACTTTGGAGGATGTGAACTTCATCGTATTCTGCGGTGGTTTCTCTAACTCCGACGTTCTCGGTTCTGCCAAGGGTTGGGCTGGTGCATTCCTCTACAATCCTAAGGCTAAGGAGGCACTCGACAAGTTCTATGCTCGTGAGGATACCCTTTCACTCGGTATCTGCAACGGTTGTCAGTTGATGGTTGAGTTGAACCTCATCAATCCTGAGCACAAGCATCGTTCACACCTCTGCCACAATACTTCCAAGAAGTTTGAGAGCACCTTCCTCGGTTTGACCATTCCTCAGAACGAGAGTGTGATGTTTGGTAGCCTGAGCGGTGACAAGCTTGGTATCTGGGTAGCTCACGGTGAGGGTCGTTTCTACTTGCCAGAGCCAGAGGATCACTACAATGTGATTGCGAAGTATAACTATGCTGAGTATCCAGGCAATCCAAACGGCAGTGACTACAACGTAGCAGGTATCTGCTCAGCAGATGGCCGCCACTTGGCTATGATGCCACACTTGGAGCGTGCTATCTTCCCATGGCAGAACGCTTGGTATCCAGCTGATCGCCGCAACGACGAGGTAACTCCTTGGATTGAGGCATTTGTCAATGCACGTCAGTGGATTGAAGAAAGAGCTTTTAAAAAGTAAAAAAATAAAAAGGTAAACAATGAATAATAGCGTAAGTTATCTTACATTATTCAAGACTTTCATGAAGATTGGCATAGTCACCTTTGGTGGTGGCTATGCCATGATTCCTATTATAGAATCCGAAGTCGTCGATAAGCATCATTGGATGACGAAGGAGGAATTCTTGGATGCCATCGCTACTACCCAGGTTTGTCCGGGCGCCTTGGCCATCAACATGAGTTCACTGCTCGGATATAAGTTGGCAAAGATACCGGGAGCCATTGTCTGCACCCTCGGCGCTTCGTTGCCTTCCTTCCTTATTATATTAGCGATTGCTATGTTTTTCCATCAGTTTGAGGACAACAAGGTGATTGCGGCGATGTTTGCAGGTATCCGTCCTGCCGTCGTGGCTCTGATAGCCGTTCCTACTTTTTCATTGGCCAAGAGTGCCCACATCTCGTTCGTCAACTGCTGGGTTCCTATCTTATCTGCCCTCCTGATATGGCTGATGGGCGTCAACCCTATCTGGGTAATTATCGTAGCGGCCTTAGGTGGATACGTCTATGGACAGTTTATCCAACCGACGGAGTAATTAAAAAATCAGAATATGGAAATTTCCACGACTAATAAATTTATTCACCACCCAAAAACATACTCATGTAAAACGGCAAATAGATACACCCATCTTCTATTTCCAAGTTATTACCACTCATGACAATACGCCGATTGATTTTGTCAGCAAAAAGCGAATGAGCCATATCGAGAGAAGCATGTTGCTTATAATCCTTACCAGATTTCACTTCCACAATACTAATTTTATTCTTCTCTGGGAAAATAAAATCCAGCTCATGCTTACTCTTTCTGTCATAATAGTTGAGAGAAATGCCATGCTTGGCAAATTCTCCTGCTACATAATTCTCAGTCAATGCCCCTTCATTCACATCAATATCTCCAGACAAAACCTGTGCCTGAATACCATTGAGCATCATGGCACACATCAAACCAGAATCGACAAAAAACAACTTGTATAGTCTCAGATTCTCATGGATAGGAAAAGGCAATTCGAAAGCCCCGACATTAAAGGAATAATACGCCATACCTGCATCAACAAGCCATTGCGTAGGTGCTCCATACTTGCGACGAGAAGCATTTTTTTCAATAGAAGCTAATATAAAACGCTTATCTTGCTTACTCAACTGCCCTGGAATAGCATCAAACACAGACTTTACCAACAACTTGTCATTACCTGCATATTTAGAAATATCATTACGATAACCATTCAGTATATCCTTCTGAACAGCTATCGTCTTATTGAAATCCTCATTGCTCAAATAGGTAACAACAACTTCTGGCATACCACCAACTATCAAGTATTGACGATAACGCTCCATGATTTGACCATGTAGAAATTCAGGCACAGGACGCAAATTTTGGTAGCACTCTTTCAACATTTCAATTACATCCTTGCTGATATTACATGCCCAAAGAAATTCCTCGAAGTCAAGTGGATACATATCCAATTCTCTTTCGAATCCTACAGGATAAGAAGACACATCCTTATAATTAATACCTAGCAAAGAACCAGATTCTATATAATCATATTGTCCATCCTCAACTAAAAATTTGATTGCAGTACGAGCCTTAGGACAAGCCTGTATCTCGTCAAAGAATATCAGAGTTTGCCCTGGCTCCAAAGGTCCGAATCCCATAGCTGATAAGTTTATCAGAATGGTACGTGCATCCAGATTTCCTTCGAAAGCTTGTTTTGCCATAGGCATCTGCTCAAAGTTAATCTCAACCATATTTTTATAGTGAGCCATTGCAAATTGGCGAACAATTGTAGTCTTGCCAATCTGTCGAGCACCTTTTATGAGAAGTGCCTTATTAGAAGATTCTTGCTTCCACTTTACCAACTCACTGATTATCTTTCTTTTAAGCATATTCTTACAACTTTTTTCCAGGTTTTCGGATACTTATTTGCAACTTTTTTCCAGGTTTTCAGGCTTTAAGTTGCAACTTTTTTCCAGCTTTTCACGTGCAAATTTACAACTTTTTTCCAATAACAGCAAGGAAATTACACTTATTTACCAAAAAGAGCGTAAAGTTTTTTAAAATAATTTGGCGGTAATCAAGAAAATCAGTACATTTGCAATTAAAAAAAGAATAAACTATGATATTTCTTCAACTTTTCATCGTATTCCTTCAGATAGGCATCTTCGGATTCGGAGGTGGCTACTCCATGATTTCCCTGATTCAAGGACAGGTAGTAACGCAGTATCATTGGATGACGATGCAAGAGTTTACCGATGTGGTAGCCATCTCACAGATGACACCGGGACCTATCGGTATCAACACCGCCACCTATTGTGGCTATACTGCTGTCCACAATGCAGGCATGGGCGGCATGATGGCCATACTCGGAAGTGCCGTGGCAACCTTTGCCCTGGTTCTCCCCTCTTTGATTTTGATGATTCTGATCAGCAAAATGCTGTATAAATATATGAACACATCAATGGTACAGAGCATCTTCATCGGTTTGCGCCCATGCATCGTGGGCCTGGTAGGCGCCGCAGCCCTGCTCCTGATGACTCCAGAGAATTTCTCTACCCCAGAGAATCCCTGGCATTTCTACATCTCCATCGCCCTCTTCTTTGCCACCTTTATCGGCGTGAAGGTAATGAAGATCAATCCGATAAGAATGATACTCTACTCGGCTTTCGCCGGGCTGGTATTACTATATTAAACAAAATCTTACTATGTTATTTGGCAGTAATAAATAAAAGTCGAAAATTTGAAAAGCGAAACGGAGAAAACCCTTCACCCTTCACCCTATCAATATAATCATCTGATATACAAGCGATTACAAGCAAAATAACTAAAAATCACCCTTCACCACCCTTCATCGGTCTTCACCTCAAGATGAATCGTCTATGAAGCCTAAGGCTGTCGTCTATGAAGGCAAGTTATAGTCTTAATAGACGACTGGATGGGACTCATAAGAGGGGGCTAAATCAAGAAAAAGATGAAGGGTGGTGAAGGGTTGAACTTTACCCTTCACCCTCAAACCCCCTGTGTTTATCGGCATTTCAGACGAAAAGGTGAAGGGTGAAGAGTAAAATCGCAAGCGAACAGAACGACAAATAAGAAGTGTCTACTATTTCAGTTTTATAAAATTGAAGGTGGCTACCTTTCTATTTTGTAAAGTGCCTAAGGAAGGGCACTATTGTGCCAAGGTAAAGGCAACATTGTGCTCGGGTAAGAGCACATTTGTGCCCCCGATAAGCACAAGGGGGACGCAAGTAAGACACCACCCGTAAACCCGAAACACAGATTCCTATCTTTCAGAGATACGAGTCGCAAACAAGTCTTTTATACTTAGGAAATAAGATTTTTTGTCGCTTTGCAAGCAAAAATCCCACAAAATTCTACGGGTAAAAGATTTGAAGAATAGCGTTTATTCCGCTACGGAACACCCTAAAATCACTTTCATTTCATAGCGGAATAAACACTATTTTCTTTTATTTTTTACAAGATTATTTGTAATTTTAGTCTTTAATTATACCATAAGAAGGTGGATTTTCAGCAGAAAATCCACCTTTTACACTATATTTTGCTTTTTGTCCACCCATTTTTTGCCATTTCTTCGTAATTTTGCAACTGTAATTAAATAAAACGGAAATAAAAAACCTAAGAATAAACAATGAACAAGAAACAGATTTTACTTTCTGCATTGCTCGCCTCAACCATGGCTGCCAATGCCCAAGTTACCATCAATGTGGATGCCTCTAATCCAGGCATCAAGGTTTCACCTAATTTATATGGTATCTTCTTCGAGGACATCAACCATGCTGCTGACGGCGGTCTCTATGCCGAACTCATCAGCAACCGATCATTCGAGGATTCTGAAAAGGATATTCCTACTTGGAAAACTGCCGCTCAGGAAGGTGCTAAAATCAATGCGCAACTTATCAACAAGGACTTACTCAACAAAGCTCAGGGTAAGGCACTCCAATTGACCATCGCTGCCAAACCTGCTGCCACAGCTTCTATCATCAACGAGGGTTTCTGGGGCATCAATGCTGTTCAAGGCAGAACCTACAAACTCTCTTTCTGGGCAAAAGGTAGCTACAAGGGCGGATTGAAGGCTCGTCTCATCAACGCAAAGGGCGACAAGGTGTATGCAGAAACTGCTCTCAATGCCAAGGTTGGCAAGAAATGGACTAAATATACGGCTGAGTTGACCGCCAACGGAAACGATGCAAAGGCTCAGTTCGAACTCGTTGCTGATGGCAAGGGTACCATCGTTCTGGATGTAGTAAGCCTCTTCCCTCCTACTTTCAAGAATCGCGAGAATGGCTTGCGTCCTGACTTGGCGCAGCTTCTCTATAATATCCATCCTAAGTTCGTCCGCTTCCCTGGCGGTTGCTACGTAGAGGGACAGGAATCTCCGGAGAATGCTTTCCACTGGGAGAAAACCATCGGTCCTATCGAGGAACGTCCAGGTCATAAGAACGTAAACTGGCGCTACCGTACCAGCGACGGTATGGGCTTCGATGAGTATCTGCAGTTGGCTGAGGATTTGAATGCTAAGCCACTCTATGTGGTGAATGTTGGTTTGTGGCATGGCGGTATGACTCCGGTAGATAGCATCCAGCCTTGGATTGACGAGTGCATGAATGCCTTGGAGTATGCCAACGGTCCTATTACCTCCAAGTATGGTGCGCTGCGTGCCAAGAACGGTCATCCAGAGCCATACAATATCGAGTATCTGGAGATTGGTAATGAGAATAACCAGCCAGACCCTCGCCAGCAGAGCGATCATTACTACGAGCGCTTCAAGAAATTCAAGGATGCCGTATTGGCGAAATATCCTAAGATGCACCTCATCGGCAACGTGGTAGCCTGGGGCGATGACAATCCTAAGTGGCACAGCGATGAGAGCGTAGAGCTCCTCGACGAGCACTACTACAGAAACCCAGCCTGGTTTGCAGAGAACTTCAACAAGTATGATAACTACAACCGCAAGGGCAGCGAGATTTATGTAGGCGAATATGCCGTAACCCAGGGCTTCGGCAATATGGGTTCACTCGATGCAGCACTCGGTGAGGCTGTCTATATGATGGGCATCGAGAACAATTCCGATATCGTGACCATGGCATCCTACGCTCCAATCTTCGCCAATCTCAACAACCGTATGTGGGCACCGGATATGATTCAATATACCTCTGATAAGGTATTCGGAACTCCATCCTACTACGTTCAGAACGTAATGGCGAACAACATCGGTACCCGTGTATTGAAGGTGAACCAGGAGAATCCATACAAGTATGATCAGGCTCGTGTAAAGCCAGCCATCTGCCGTGTAGGTATGGGAACATGGGCTACTCAGGTGTCATTTGAAGACAAGGGCTATAGCGATGAGAACGGAAAGGCACTGCCGATGACACTGCAGGAATTGCCTACAGATGTTCACGGTCAATGGAAGACAGAAGGCAACATTATCAAGCAGACCAGCAACGAAGAGAGCTGCATCCGTCTGAACCCAGGCGAGATTACCAGCAATGGTTATATATATAAGGTACGCGCGAAGAAGGATGCCGGCAACGAAGGTTTCCTCATCGTCTTCAACTACGTGGATAAGAACAACTACTGCTGGTTGAACCTCGGTGGCTGGAACAATACCCAGCACGGTGTGGAGTCTATCGTGAATGGCGCCAAGAGTCAGATTGCTACCTGCCCAGGCAAGATTGAAACCGGCAAGTGGTACGATATCGAGCTGAAGGTAGTAGGCGACAGCATCTTCGCCAAGTTGGATGGCAAGGAGGTATTCGCAACCAAGTTGAAGGCAAATACCCTTCCTGGCATTTTCTCTACAGCAACGCTTGATGAGCAGACGGGTGAGGTAATCCTGAAGATTGCCAACACAAGCTCCGAGCATACTACAGCGAAGATCAATCTCCAGGGCAAGGAGATCAAGAATGGTAAGCTCATCCGTCTTTCTGCCAAGAACGGTCTGGAGGAGAATACCATCGACAATCCTACCAACATCTATCCTGTAGAGAACTACGTGACTACAGAGAAGAATGGTGCTACGGTAGAGATTCCAGCCAACTCGCTGAATATCATCAGATTGAAATAAAAGAAAGATATTGAGTTTGAGTTTAAATTTACATGTAGAAAATAGTTGATAAATTTAAAATTAGTTAGTTAGAAACAGTTTGGGCGGCAACCTGCGTGATGCAGATTGTCGCCCTTTTTAAGTTTTGTTTTCAGTTTACTATTGGCTTTGGTTTTATTATGTTTAGTTTATGATTCCTTATTACTCTAAAGTCAACCAGCCATCTTCCGTCCAGTTGATCTTCTTCTGAACCAGGATGCTGGCGCCATTTTTTGCAATACTGTAACCATGACAGAAGAAGAAGTCACCATCAGGGAAGGAGTAGGCAGAACAATGGCCCATCGCCTCAAATTCCTTCTTATCGCCTTCAAGAATCAGCGTGCCACCACCATTGCGCATATCCTTACCATTCTTATCAAGATAAGGACCAGCAACATTCTTGCTTCTTCCTACTGCCACACGATAGTTGCTCTTGATGCCACGACAACAGTAATCCCAACTCACGAAGAGATAGTAATAACCACCATGCTTCATGATGAAAGGAGCCTCTATGGCATTGGTGCCGGCAAACTTAGAGGTAGGGTTTGGTTCTGCAGAAGCATCGCCAAAAGCATGACGGCGGGCGATGGTCAGAGACTTAGCGCCCTTCTTTACATGCATCGTCTTCTTATCGAGCTTAACCAACTGGATTCCATCCCAAAAAGACCCCCAAGTCATCCAAGGATTTCCCTTATCGTCTATCACAAAATTGGGATCAATAGCATTCCAGTTATCCCGTTTGCCTTCCGATGCGAGAATACAGCCTTCGTCCTTCCAACCATTCATATTCGCAAGCGAAGTATTACTGAGCAAGCCTATAGCTGAAGTATTCTTTCCAAAAGTAGAACAGGAATAGGCAAGATACCATTTATTCCTATAGCGGATAACATCCGGTGCCCAGATATGAGTATGAAAACCGGGCACACTATCATGAGTCCAGGCTGGTATCTCATGGTTCTTCAACACTCCCTCCCTGCACAATGTCCAATGCTTACGGTCGGCAGAAGTCATCTGCGAAATGCCATGACCAGTACTGTAAAGATAGTATTTCCCATTTTCATACGCCAGCACTGGGTCGTGAACGAAAGGAGAATCTACGACGAGCTGATCCGGATGGATTTGCTGCGCCTTGGCTTCTCCTACTCTATTTACAGCAGGAGCAGCAATGATGATTGCTGCTCCCAATAGTATATCAGATATATTCATATGATTACACCTTTTATATATAAGCGAAATGATATATAGGCGAATTACCTGTTCACAAATTTTTTGCCATTCACAATCACTACACCCTTGTAGTTCTTATCTACCTGCTGACCAGCCAGATTGTACCATTTTCCATCAGTCTGCTTCTTCTGAATGATGACAGGAGCCTCTATGCCTGTAGCAATGCTGGAACCATCAATATAGGAATTCTCACCTGTAAAGAAGAGATTGAGCTTGGCTGGTTTCTCGCTGATGGTCTTGGTATATGAATAATTATAAACCTTCTTGGTCTTCGTGGTGATAACTGCAGTCATCTTGAAAGCGCCTGTAGCTTCATATTCCACGGTCATATCAACCAAAGAACCATTCATATCCTGCACAAATGTTGACCAATCGTAATTATTGGTGCAGCCAGTATTGTTAGCTGCAATATTCTCCCAATTGTCATTGCGCAACATCACATACTCCTTATAACCAGCTGTATTATGAGCCACATTGGAAACACCCAATACCCAACTCTTAAAATTAGCTGTACCTACAGTATAGTTATAGAACTTGAATTGTGCTTTCTTACCAGCTTTTAGCGTATATTCCTGACTATAGTTGGTATTATAAGCATTCGTTGTATTCTTTTGTGCAGATACCGGATAATAGATAGGAGTTGTTTCCTCTACATCCTTATCCACCGTGAGATTGTACTCCTTCGTATAGCTGTAATCGCCGCAGCTGATAGTCAATGTCATCACAACATGACCATTCTTATAGACAACTCCACCAGTGGACATGACGCTTATATCGCTGGACTTCCAGGAAATCTTTGCTCCCATCAGTCCCTTGGTAGGCATCGTCTGACTGCAATTGATAGTAGCTCCATCTGCGAAAGGTACAACTATATGATCTTTAGTATAAGCGATGGAAACTTCCGGTTTTGCCTTGACTGCCCAGATTTCCTGCTGGTATGTAAAATTATTCTGTCCTATTGCAAGACTACCACTGGAAGAAGAAAGCGCAGCTATACTCAGCGTCTTGACATTCGTATAATCAACGCTTTGCTCTACTAAGACACCCCGATAAGTTACGCCACCGATTTCCAAATGGATATAGTCAGTTCCTGCGATACGGCTCCAGGTACCAGATAAACTACCGGTAATCTTACCATCAGCAGTCAACTGGATATTTACTGGCTTTTGATAAGCCTTGGAAGCTGCACTCTGATTATATTTGTGGCGAATGAACTGATATACACCCGGAATATCATCGTCGGCAACAGATGCCTTGGTTGCAATATCCTGATTGGTAACTTTCTCTCCATTAAACTCGAATGGAGCAGCCATCAACCAACCTTCATCATTCAGGAACAACTGGTGTACTCGTACCTGATGTCCTATACTTCCATCGTTGAACTTGGTATGATAAACCACAAAAGAACGGCCTTTCTTATCGGTAAAGGCGGAATTATGTCCCTGTGCAATCTCTGCAACAGGCATTGTATCCCACTGATAACCGCCCATGAGCAGTACACCACGATTGTCGGCAGCGTTGGAATCATAATTCTTCACAGCTTTATCATATGTGGCAGGAGTTCCCCAACAATCCTTATAAGGACCTGTAGGTTTGTCTGCACGGAAAATACGCATCTGATAACCGCCATCTGGTGCAAAACCACCATAGCTCATAAAGAGAAACCAATGCTTGCCAATCTTCTCTATATAGCTTGCTTCGCCTGATACATAGTATCCACCAGCAATCTTCTTGCCGAAATATGGGTCACTGGTACATCTGCCGTTGGCACTTCCTGGTTGAGTCTTCACCCCATTCACCTCATAATCATAGGTATATTCATAGTCACGAAGACCATTTTCCTCATTCAGTTTCAGCATGAAGATACCACCCGACCAGGAACCATATCCCATCCAGAGATTACCCTCATCATCATAGAACACACAAGGGTCTATACAGTTAGGCCAGTAAGATCCCCAACTGCTGCCCACTTGATAACGCTGTGGCAGAGTCGTTTCGCCTGTTGCAATCTCCAGGTCTGTATGCTTCCAGTCTTCTGCAGCTGCAAAACCATTATGTTCAAAAGTTCCCTGGAAACCAGAGAAAACGACTGGGCCCTGATAAGTCCATGGACCTTCTGGACTTTTGGCAGTAAGACAAACAATGGAAGAGCCCCAGTGGTCACCATTCAAACTCATATACATACACCATTTCCTCATCTTTTTATTGTAGATGACATCTGGTGCCCACTGATTGCCTTGCACTGTATAATCTTTATATTGCCATTCGTGCGCATCAAAGTTACCGAAATCTACTTCCTCACCCCGATAGTTCTTCACCTTCTTGATGACATGAAGCGAATAAGCATTCTTGTAATTGACAGTTCCACCAGAAGGACCAGCAAAGAGACTATTATTGGCATCCGTACTCTCCTCACCAACCCTGAATGTGGTCCAACTGCGATAGTTGCGAGACGAATAGTTTTTTCCACGACCCAGATGCGAACCATAGACATAATACACTGGGGAAGTTTTAGAGGTAAAAGTATCTACAACAATAGAAGGATCGTGAACAGAAATACGACCGCTATAGGTACAATTTTTATACAGATTCTGAAGTTCAGAATCTGTAAGTTGAGTCTGTGCCATTGCCGAAAAAGACAAAAGACAGAGCGTTGATAGGAAAAGTTTCTTCATATCTGTTTCTTAGGTTTAATTATTTACGATTTGTTTTTACGGACGCAAAGTTACTAATTACAGAGCAACCGAAGGTGGACAAAAGGAGATAATAGGTGGACAACAGACACTCTACTTCAGTTTTTCTCCCTAAAAAACAGTCTTAGACACAAGAATTCTTCTATAAACAGCCTTAGCTTTACGAGATTCCCTTCAAAAAGCGAAAAGCCGAGACCTTGCACCTTAAGAAATCTCTTCCTTGAAACTCGAAGGAGCCATTCCATACTGCTTGGTAAAACAACGGGTAAAATATTTCGGGTCGTTGAATCCCACACGATAAGCAATCTCCGTAATATTACGATTGGCTACATTGTCGGTAATCATTTTTCTGGCAATATCCAAACGGTAATTGCGGATAAACTGAGAGGTAGGGAGTCCTGTTTCTGCATTCAATTTCTTGCTGAGCACACTGCGATTCATTCCCAAGGCATCAGCCAGCTCCTGGACACCAAACTCTGAATCATGGAAATTCTTCTCCATGATACTCATCACTTCATCCATGAAAGGTATAGTATTCTTCTCTACCGCCTCCTTGTCTGCTAAAACCGTCTTGTCCTGACTTTCCTGATAGCGTCGCTGATTTTCTAGAATCGCCTGAATACGGTTCTGCAACTTACCCGGCTCATCACTTTCCTTCAGAGCCGCCTCTATCGGACGGTAAAGTGCCTCTACTTCCTGTTCACGCATCTTTTCCAGGCGGCGCATATAGAGATACTGTACGGCGGCAATGATACCTATCAGGATGATAGATACAAACCACCAACTCTTCCAGAAATAAGGGGTTACACTCACCTCGATGCTCGCCACCTGTTCCTGGGAGGAAGCAATGGAAGGAGCATACTTCACCTCAAACTCATAGTCGCCAGCTGGCAAGGTGGAATATCGCACACTATGCTGCCCTGGCTGAAGTTGTACCCAGTCATTCTCATATCCTTTCATCCTACAGAGATAGACTCCCTGTGTCTCACTACCATAATTGAGCGCAGAGAAATGAATGGTAAATGACTTATCACTCTCATGCAAGCGGATTTTCTTGGCTAAGGAAATATCCTCATCCAGATATTTGCTGCCAGCAAGAACAGGTTGGTTATCTACGAGAAGTTCAGTAAAGCGCAGATTCTTCTGAGTATAGGAATTATGATTGAACCCCTTGACTGCCATCATTCCACAGTCCGTTCCTAAATAGATGACTCCGGAGCGTGAACGGATGGCACCATTAAAATAGAACTGCGCACTCAGCAAACCATCATTCTTATAGAAACTACTGAATGTCTCGGTCTTTGGATTAAACACAGATAGTCCATGATCAGTAGCTATCCAGAGCATCCCCTGCTGATCTTCCACGATTCCCTTTACAGTATTATTCGCCAAACTATTGGACATCGTAAAAGACCTGATTTCCTGTTTTCCAGACTGATTTGTGGAAAGACAGTACATTCCATATCCATTACTACCCATCCAAATCTTGCCATCATGAGTCTGGCAGAAAGAGAGTATTTTATCAATAACCCCACTCTCTGGATTATCCAACTTATAAGGGTGTCGCTTAACTGCAAAAAAGCGCTTACCTGAATGGCGGGATTTCAAATCCACCTCCAGATATCCTCTAATTTCTCCCATCAAGAGACGTCCATCCCGGGTAATCAGACTGCCGATACATCCACGCACCGACAAAGCCTCTGGGAATGGAATTTCCAATTGCTTACGTTTCAAATCATAAAAGAACAGACCGGCATTAGTTCCTATCCACATACCATCATTCCGCTCATCGTAAGCCAAAGCACCCACGAAATAAAGCAAATCGTGGTATTTTCCTTCTGTCAGGATATGGAAAATCTGTCCTGGATGCTGAAGATTCATGACGGCTAAACCAGATCCCCATGTACCAATCCAGAGATTTCCCTTGGAGTCGGCAGTGAGAGCAGATACACTGTTGTGCGGCAAACCGGAATTGGCTGTCGTATAATGGATAAAATGGTCGGAATGAGGCATCAGACAATTGAGACCGCCCTCAACCGTTCCAGCATAGAGCGTACCATCAGGAGCTGAATACATGGCATTGACAGCATTGGGGGAAAGACTGCCTGGATGATCAGGGTCATGACGATAGAATTCCAACTGAAGCTGGCGTGGCATCAATTTGGTAATACCAACCGCCTCCGTGCCGACCCAAATCTGTCCGTCTCGGGAAAAAAGAGAATTAACAAAGTTACTGCTCAAGGGATTGACAGGACTGCTGATATTCCAATGCTCTATTTCCTGCGTCTTATCATCAAGAATATCTACACCGCAGAGAGAGCCCACTAAAAGTTTGCCTTCCGGAGAAATCGCCAGACTTGTTACAACCTCATGCTGCAGGGAATGGCGGGTATCAGCAGAACAATGATAGACTTGCTTATTACTATTGAACAAACCTTTATTGGTAGCCAGCCAGATTTTTTGATGATAAAAAATCACAGCACCGGCATAGTTATTACCCAACGGAGCAAATTGAGAAGTTAAATCTCTGGCTAACAGGCGGTTGTTCTTCACATAAAACTCACTAACTTTACCCTCATTGCAGATAACGACAGTTCCCTTGCCATACACATCACATAGCCCTAAATCTGGTGCATTGAAAGGACAAGAAGCAAACAGGATGCTGTTGATCTCCCCCTTCTCATTGAAGGCAAAACGATAAATTCCTACCTGGGAAAGCATCCACATATTGCCTTTTGAATCGCAATACATACGGGTACAGAATTGCTTGAGTGCCTTAGAGAGCTTTTGGGCAAGTGCCTCATTCTCACAAGGTGGAACTATAGCCTGCATGGTCTTGAGGTCTAAAACTTGCGGACCTTCCTCAAAGGCTATCCACAAGCGCCGAAACGAGTCTTCATAGACATTCCTGCAATTATTGCTTCTCAACTGCACACCGATAGCCCCTAATCCAAAATTCAGAAAATCATATCCGTCATAGCGCACCAGACCACCTCCATGTGTGCTAATCCACATATAACCATAAGAATCCTGAAAAATATCATCGGCAAAATTGTTGGGCATTCCTGATGCCATGTTGAGATAACTGGCATGATAACGATTAGGAAGGCTCCCCTGAGCAAAGATGCCCAAGTTAACTATCAGAACCATTATCAATATAAACAAGTATCTCACCATATTCATTATATTCAATGCAAAAATACAAAGAATTTTTGTAAAGAAAGAATTTTTAGAAAAAAAACGTCCCAATAAGCCAATCACGGCTTACTGGGACATCTATCAAAGTAATGAATATATATGTTTGATATTCAAATCCAAAATGATAAAATTCAAATCAGATATTTAGAACTCGAGCACCATTGTCTGGCGTGGACGAAGCTTCACGTTCTTATCGATAAGGACAGTACGACCATTAGTTACATCTGTAGCCTTTGCCGCATTGCCGATAATCTCTGCATAACGGCTCACATTGAGTTCGTTGGCTTCATTCTTACCATTGATGATGGTCATCACATTCTTACCCTTGTATTGACGGGCAATAACATAAACACCATTCTGAGGACAGAACTGAGTCTGCTTTCCCTTAGTAATCACTTCATTTCCCTGACGCCAATGCAAGAGATTGCTCAACCAGTTGAACATCTGGTTTTCAGCATTCGTTCTTCCTTCTGCTGTGAAAGCATTATGCTGATCACCAGTCCATCCACCAGGGAAGTCCTTACGAACATTACCATCGGTAACACTCTTAGTACCATTCATCAGAACCTCAGTACCATAATAGAGTTGAGGAGTACGGTTGACTGTCAGAAGAAGTGCCAACGCCTGCTTCAAAGCTAATGAGTCTTTTCCCTCACCCAAGAATCGGTCGGTATCATGATTTTCCACAAATGCCATCACACTCTTTGGATTAGGATAGAGATAATCGTAGCAGAATACATTGTAGATACGATTCATTCCATTCCACCAATCATCCGTCTCTTCCTTCTTGGCACTATTGATACGATCGTAGAAGGCAAAGTCCATGACAGTCTTCAGATAACTGTTTTTCTCTGACAGTTTGCTGTCTTTCTGCCAAGCAGCCGTATAAGCAGGCTCTGTTACCCAAGTTTCACCTACGGTATTAAAGTTAGGATATTCCTGATCAAGCGTCTTCATCCACAAAGCCATGGAATCACGGTCTGCGTATGGATAAGTATCCATGCGAATACCATCTATACCCACTGTTTCAATCCACCACTCGCTGTTTTGTATAAGGTATTTGATGACATGTGGGTTGCGCTGATTCAAATCTGGCATAGAAGGCACAAACCAGCCATCTACAGTCTCCTCAAAGTCAACTTTGCTGGCATACGGATCCAAAACCGGAGTCAACTTATAGCTGGTCTGCTTATACATATCATTCACAGTGCGTGCACCATCTACAGTACCTATCTTTTTCAGATGTTCAGGAGTCTGGTATTCAGGAAGCAACCACTCTGGAGCATTAAACCAGTCTTTGGATGGCATATCAGCTACCCAAGGATGCTCAAAACCGCAATGGTTGAAAATCATATCCATCACAACCTTCAATCCTTTCTGGTGAGCCTCATCTATCAACTTTTTGTATTCTGCATTGGTACCGAAACGAGGATCTACACGATAGTAATTGGTAGTAGCATAACCATGATAAGTACTGTTCTTGCCATCATTAGGGCTATCATTCTCCAATACCGGAGTAAACCATAATGCGGTAACACCCAGTTGGTTGAAATAATCCAAATGCTGGCGGATACCTTCCAGGTCACCACCATGACGAAGACTTGGTGCCTTACGGTCGCAAGTCTTGTCTCTCATAGTCTTGAAAGCATCATTCTTAGGATTACCATTCGCAAAGCGGTCTGGCATCAACATATAGAGCACATCCTCATTGCTAAAGCCTATGCGCTTATCACCAGCCATTTCACGGTTTTTCAGTTGGTACTTCACCTTCTTGACAGACTTACCCTGCTTGAATTTCAAGGTCATTTCTCCCGCCTTTGCACCCTCTAAGTTGAGATAAACCAAGAGATAGTTAGGAGATTCGAGTTTTGCGACAGAATCGACGCGAACACCAGGATAATCAATCTCAACATCCGCATTTCGCACGTCTTTACCATACACCATCAACTGGAGAGAAGCATCCTTCATACCTACATACCAGTCTGTTGGTTCAATGCGGTCAACAGAGACCGCTGCATTCATGCTCATTGTACCCATAAGCAACATTAACGATACAAATATTTTTCTCATTTTCTTATAGATTAAGTCAATAGTAAAATTATATTTTATAATGAATTTTTCCTGATGATATCTTGAATCATTGCCAACTTTCATGCTTATTTAGCATAAAGAATCAAAGCAGACTGTGCATCTACCAAGACCTCCTTACCACTAACAGGCATACCGATACCCTCCTCATTGATGACACCATTGCAACAAGCCACATGATATTCACCCTCAGGAATAGCGACAGACTTTGCCTCACGGTTTGCATTCAAGATGACAATAATATTCTTCCAAGCGTCTATGCCTGCTAAGTTCTTGAGCATGAAAGCCACAAGGCAGCCCTCATTCTTCACCTGATTAACAGCATCAGGACTGACAGTTGGCAAAAACTCCAGGTGCTCACGAACCTTTTCTGCAGTAGCCAAACGGAATGCAGGATGATTCTTACGCAATTGGATTAAATTGCGATAATACTCAAAAACCTGTGGATATTTCTTGAGATGATCCCAGTTGAACTGATTGATGCTATCAGGAGAATTAAAACTGTTGTGAACACCCTTCTTGTCGCGCAACATTTCCTCTCCTGCCAAGATAAACGGTACACCCTGAGAAGTGAAAACTGCAGTCTGACCCAGCAAGTCCAATCGGATTAACTCAGCCAAGCGGTCACTTTCAGAAACAGACGTATCCTTCAAGCCAGGAACACTTGCCTTCAAACGATCTACCAGACACATATCATCATGGCAACTAATATAGCTAATCTGCTGAGTAGGATTGTTAGTCCAAGGTTTCTTGTCGTAATTTACCTTATTCATATCCACCTGTGGATGGGCAATACCACCAACGATACCAAATTTCAGGCTCTCCTCCTCTCCTGGAATACCAGCCAACAAGGCGCCCTTGGTATCATCAGAGAAAGGACCACGAAGAGCATCACGCATATCATCGCTAAAAGCACCGATGCCATGGAGTTGTGGCGTATTAGCCTTCACTGCCAACTTCTCTGTAGGATAAGCACAGCTTCCTGCGCTCCATCCTTCACCATATATATAAATAGAAGGATCAATCTCGTCAACAGCTGCACGAATCTGATTCATCGTCTCGATATCATGCACGCCCATCAGGTCAAAACGGAAACCATCTATATGATATTCATTCACCCAATATTTCACGCTTTCAATCATAAACTCACGCATCAATGGTTTCTCGGATGCAGTCTCATTGCCACAACCAGAACCATTAGAATACTTACCATCCACTGTCTTGCGATAATAATAGTCTGGATAAGTACGCTGGAAATTGCTGCCGTTGATGTCGAAAGTATGATTATATACAGCATCAAAAATCACAAGGATGCCTGCCTTATGAAGTGCCTGCACCATCTGCTTAAATTCCTTGATACGGACTGCAGGATTATATGGATCAGTAGCATAACTGCCTTCTGGTACATTATAATTCTTCGGATCATAGCCCCAGTTAAACTGCGGTTTGTCCAGTTTTGTTTCGTCAACAGAAGCAAAATCAAAACAAGGCTGGAAGTGTATTGCATTGATACCCAACTTCTTAAGATATTCAATAGCTTTTGGTTCGGTAAGAGCAAGATACTTACCTTTATACTTCAAACCAGAAGTTGGAGAAATAGAAAAATCACGGAAATGCAACTCATAGATGATAAGATCAGCAGGCGATTTCAATGCAGGACGCACATCATTTTCCCAACCTTCAGGATTGGTCTGACTCAGATCGATGATGGCACCACGATTACCATTGACGCCAACAGCCTTGGCAAATGTACCCGGACATTCACCCTTTCCCATATCAAAAGTATAGAACTTTCCCTTCAAGTCACCCTTTACGGTAGCTTCCCATCGGTCCTTACCTACACTTTTCATCTTAACGGTTTTGATAGGTTTTCCTGTGAAACCATCTTTATAAATACGAATTTTTACATTCGGTTTTACACTGGAAGAAACCTGAGGAGTCGCACCCGTTACACCATCTACTTCAACAGAAGCTGTAGGTGAATTCAAAGAGAAAGTAGTTTTATCCTTAGAATAGGACACTTCATTGAAAGCACCTTGTGCCATCAATGAATGGGGAACTAAAACAGCAGTCAAGGCTACTAAAAATTGATTTTTAATGCTCATACGGTTAAGCTTTTGCTAGATTGAGAGAAAATCCAAACAAGAATTATTCTCTTTTTCATGTATAAATATAGACTTTTAACTAAACAATAGCTATTATACTATCTTTTTCTTGCATAAAACACCCACAAGAGCGTATTTTATGCAGAAATAGGCAGAACCAAACACGCTCATTTTTAGCGTATTTGATTCTACCTTGCCATTCGGTCGGAAATACAGAAAATACGACGAACATAAAAGCCCTGTTTTTTCATGAATTCACAACCAAAGTACACCAGTTAAAATTTTAAAGTTTATTTTGCAAGCAATGAGATGGCAAAACCACCACCACGAGCTTCTTTAATCTTCAAAACATCACCCTTCTTCACAGTCTTGTGAATAATCTGATAAGACTTAGGGTTCTTATCATAATCAGCATTCTTGCCATCCTGATAAATAGCGCAATCATACTTCTTGCCCTTATCGAGGAAGTCAAGTTTTACTACTGAAGTACGGGCAGCATCAGTCTTGCCACCAACAAACCAGTTGTTTGTACCCTTAGCCTTACGAGCAACAGTAATATACTTAGCAGGTTCAGCCTCCAAATACTTAGAATCATCCCAATCGCAAGCTACATCACGAATGAACTGGAAGGCATCATCATACTTCTCATAATGCTCAGGTAAGTCGGCTGCCATCTGCAAAGGACTGTACATCACGAGGTAAAGAGAAAGCTGACCGCAGAGAGTAGAATGCACATAACTCTGATTGTTGCTCCACTCAGAAAGTTTGGTTTCGAAGATACCTGGGGTATAATCCATAGGACCACCCTGCAGACGGGTGAATGGCAACATCACGGTATGATAAGGAACAGAACCGCCAAATGCCTCATACTCAGTACCTCTTGCACTCTCATTACCCACCAGGTTAGGCCAGGTACGGCAGATACCAGTAGGACGGGTAGCCTCATGAGCGTTCACCATAATATGATGCTTAGCAGCAGTCTCGACGACACGCTGATAGTGATTATTCATCAACTGGCTATAGTGATACTCACCTCTTGGAATGATGTCACCCACATAACCAGTCTTCACTGCATCATAACCATACTTGTTCATCAGATTGAAGGCATTTTCCAAATGACGCTCATAGTTGAGTGCTGCAGAAGAGGTCTCGTGGTGCATCATCAACTTAACACCCTTAGAGTGCGCATAATCATTGAGCATCTTGATATCGAAGTCAGGATAAGGAGTCACGAAATCAAAGACATCCAGTTTCTGATGACCGAACCAGTCTTCCCATCCTTCGTTCCAACCTTCAACCAATACTTCCTGCAAACCATTCTTTGCAGCAAAGTCAATATAGCGCTTCACTTCCTCATTGGTAGCACCATGAGTACCATTAGGCTTACATTTGCTATAATCAGTAACACCCAGACGAACAGAAGGAAGATCATTCGTATAACTCCATGTCTTGGTACCTACAATCATGTTCCACCATACACCACAGTACTTGGTAGGGTGAATCCAGGAAGTATCCTCTATCTTACAAGGTTCATTGAGGTTCAATGTCAACTTGCAAGAAAGCATATCACGCGCATCATCACTCACGAGAACAGTACGCCAAGGTGTATTGAATGGAGTCTGGATAAAGCCCTTGCGACCTACAGCATCAGGAGTCAACCAAGACTCAAGCACGAGATTCTTCTCGTCGAGGTTGAGGTGCATAGTAGGATAATCCAGACAGGCAGCCTCATGGATATTGATATAAAGACCATCCTTCGTCTTCAACTGCAGGGAAGTCTGCACGCCCGTATCAGAGAAAACAGTAGTAGAAGAATTACTCTTATATTTCTCACGATTAGCAGCGATGATAGGACGGATACCAGTCAGCGGAGTGATGTTGTACTCATACTCCTGTGTATCATAATCACCTGGAATCCAATATGCAGTATGATCACCAGCCATTGCAAACTGAGTGTGCTCCTCCTGAATCACGAAGTAATTCAAAGATTCCTGCTGAGGAAACTCGTAGCGCAAGCCCATACCGTAATCATAGACACGGAAACGGATGGCAATATTACGATTGGAAGAAGCCTGATTGAGGTTTACCTCCAACTCATTGTAATGATTGCGAATGATGGAAGTTTCACCCCAGACAGGTTTCCAAGTCTCATCAAAAGTAGAAGTCTTGCTACCGGTCTCGGTAAAACCATCCATCAAATCCGTTTCTTCCATCCCCTTAGAGGCATGCTTATCCTTTGCCAACTCCAAACCGAGATGAGAAGGCTTACAGACAGTCTTGCCTTTGTAACTCATCTCATAAGTAGGCTGCCCATTACCTGTCAGGGAGAAGGTCAAAGACACATTCCCGTCAGGAGACTTGACGGTCTGAGCTGCTGCAAACATAGGGAGCAACAAGCCCATAAGTAAAACACTGATTTTCTTCATATTTATTGCTATTGTTTTCTACAGTGCAAAATTAGTAAAAATCTTGGAAATACACCATATTATAATATACAATAAATCAAAAAGGGGGTGTGCAAACGATTGCACACCCCTCGTTCTTTTCCCCAAAAAACTAACTAAAAACCATTCAATTCTAAGCAAAAGCTATTTAAAACTAACGAGAAACGTTTCAATGCTTTTGAAGAAATCTTAGTTTCTTCCAGCCTGTGAAATCATTTCTATCAACTGATTCATGAAAGCAGCATCCTTTGCCAGATCCTCGATATTAAGGTGCATACGATAGCGCCAGTAATGCTTAGGATTAGCAGGGATATTGATACGCTCTGCATTCGCATCAGGCAAGCGGAGATGCTCGTCGATAGCAAGCCAATCCTGAATACTCAACACACAGAGCATAGAAGGAGAGGTCAGATGACGTGAGATAATATCCTTGGCAAGCCAACCTGGGAGCGGATGAGGAGCAGGACCCTGACGATAGAGCATCGTATTATAATACTCTTGAGTACGCTGGATATTCTCATCCCACCACTGACGGAGGGTAGGCATATCATGACTTGAAATGGTACAAACCGAGCGATAAGGATTACGGCTCAGATGGCCGAACTTCACAGAAGGATCCTTAGGCATGCTCTGCAGCTCCAGGCTCAAGATCTTCAACTCATTCATTACCCATGGCACACAATCAGGCACCATTCCGAGGTCTTCGGCACATACCAACATACGAGTAGCCTGAACCAACTTCGGCAATTTCTTCATCGCCTCACCATACCAATACTGATTGTTGCGACGATAGAAATAATCATTATAAAGACGATTGAACGCAGCCTTGTCGTTATCATAAAGTGACTCAAAGATGAAATCAAACTGAGCCGAGATACGTGGGTGGAACAATCCCGGATTACGATGATCACGAACGAAGAGCACATCGCTAATCAGAGCATAGAGAGCATCACGGAGCCAGATATCCTTCTGATCGGTAGCACCTTCAAACAAAGCTTCCACCTTGCGCTGGCTATTCACCTCCGGTTTCATCTGATAACGCTCGTCATCCAAGCGGTCGAGATATTTCTCCTTCACTTCGTCAGCACGCTCATGGAACATGCGGTTCAGAACCCAGTCGGTAATGAAAGGACGGGTGAATCTATCCTCCTGGAAATTAAGACCATAAGAACGGATCTCATCTGCCGTCATTCCCAACGCAGGAGCAAACTGACCCAGCAATCCGTGAACAGAATCTACAGGAATCTCCCAGATACGGAAGAAACCGAGTACATGGTCGATACGGTAAGCATCAAAGTACAGAGACATGTTCTGGAAGCGGCGAACCCACCACTGGCAACCATCCTTCACCATTTCATGCCAGTTGTAAGTAGGGAATCCCCAGTTCTGACCATTTGCAGAGAAATCATCAGGTGGAGCACCCGCCTGTCCATTGAGATTGAAGTACTTAGGTTCCACCCACACATCACAGCTATAGCGGTTTACACCGATAGGAATATCACCCTTCAGAATAACACCCTTTGCCATAGCATGTTCGTGAGCCGCCTTCATCTGTGTATTTAATACATACTGTACGAAGTAGAAGAATTCCACCTCCTTGTATGCTTTACTCTTAGAATCGCTCAATGATTTACGCTCAGCTTCATCCCATACCTTATGGTCTGGCCACTGAGAGAAATCGGCAGTGCCATACTTGTCACGCAAGTAAGAATACTGTGCGTAAGGCACAAGCCACTGTTCTGTTTCCTGAAAAAATGCCTGAAAATCGGCACTCTTTAACATTTGTTTTCCTTCCTGTTCGAAGATTTGGTGCAAATAGTTTATCTTGAAATCATTTACTTTCTCATAATCTATCTGAGGGAGCGCATTGAGTTCTGCTCTCGTCTTTTCAGCCTCAGCGCGCTTCTTGGCATCCTTCAACTCTGGTAATGCAAGAAGATCTGCATACTGAGGATGGATAGCGAAGACACTGATACAGCTGTACGGATAAGAGTCTGTCCAGGTATGCGTGATAGTCGTATCATTGATAGGCAAAAGCTGAAGAACCTTCTGACCGGTTTTAGCCACCAGATCGATCATGCTCTTGAGATCACCGAAATCACCGATACCGGCACTCTTCTTACTTCTGAGTGAGAAGACAGGCACCAATGTACCCGCCAGCTTACGGTTCCAACGCTCCAGGAACGACTGGCTCAACTCATAAGAAATCAACGTACCGCTCTTCATCTCAGGGATTTCAATAGAACGGTTGTAACCTGTTTCCCAAAGACATTCCTTCTTTTCATTGAGCGCGACGAACTTGAATTCCAGATAGTTGACAGCTAAAGTCTCCACATTAATATCAACAGTCCACTCATTGTAAGCCTGCTGAACCATAGGAAGAGCATGGTTTTTGTCCCAAGCACCGAGTGCTGGATCAGAACCTACTACTGCTAAATGTTCACCCTCACGAAGTTGTGGAGCACGAACAATCAGGCGGATCGTCTTAGCAAAGGAATGTTCCTTCACCTTGTCTGGTTGCTGATGGTTGATGCAGTCAGTAAAGGCGCTACTATAGAGGTAAGAATCCTCAGCAATATCATGCCAACGGTCATACAAAGTATAATCACTGGCACGCTCAGCCGTACAGTTCAACTGATGCCTCGCCAATTGCCATTCAGCCTTGGTGCAAAAGCCATCTCTACTTACACTATAAAAGTAGGAATTGTTCTTAGACTTTGGGGTACCATCCCAATCGAATGACCAGCGAGAGCCATCCTCAGTCCCCATTTTATACTGGACCTCCTTCCCATCAACTGTCATATTCAAAACGAGTTCCTCGCCATAGACAGTTTTATAATCTATATTAAAATGAAACACCATAAGATACAAAGGTTATTATTTACGCTGCGAAGGTAATATTATTTATCGAAAAATCAAACACTTTTTCGCACAAAAATTGGAAAAAGGTTGCGCAATCGGTTGCACAACCTTACTATTTAATACATTTACTTATCTTCTACTTATTTCTTATTTTTCCTTGATGAAGGAAACAGATAAAGCGCCGCATATCAGCAAGATACCAGCCACTATCATCATGTCACTCTGATGAGAACCCACCAGGCTCAAAACAGCACCACCACAGATGGCAGCTACAATCTGAGGAATACAAATCGTTCCATTGAAAAGGCCCAGATAAGCACCCATGTGTCCATATCCCTGCAGGGCATTGGTAACAAAAGTGAAAGGCATTGCCAACATGGCTGCCCAACCGGCACCAATCATCAGGAATGAAATAAACTGCAGATATGGGTCATGCAGGAAAGGAATCAGGGCGAAACCGACACCACCAATGACCAGACTGACCGCATAAGCCATCTTGGTATTCTTAAACTGAGGCAGCACAACCGCCCAAAGCACACTACCCACAGCCTGAACAGCAAAGAGGATACCTACCCAGTTGCCAGCCTCCTGGAATGCCTCGGAAGTAGGATCGGTAGTATTCCAAACCGTCTCAGCAATGGCACCTGTAGAATAATTCCAGAGATAAAGGAAACCAGCCCAGCAGAAGAACTGCACAAGCCCCACCTTCCAGAAAGTAGCAGGCGCTTTGCGGAGCAAAGTAATCCAATCGGCCTTGTCTTCAGAAGCATCTTCACTCTTCACTTCATTATATTCTGCATACTGCTGAGGATTCCACTCCTTCACCTTCATCGTAGTATAGATAACGCAAAGAATCAGAATAGCAGCACCGATATAGAATGACCAGATCACAGAATCAGGAACCACACCCTTATCAGCCACATTCTTGATACCCAAGAAAGTAAAGAGGAATGGGAAAATATAACCAGCCACAGAACCGGCATTGCAGAGGAAACTCTGGATAGAGTAAGCTTTCGCCTTCTGCTTCTCATTGACCATATCACCCACCAGCATCTTGAAAGGCTGCATCGCCATATTGATACTTGTATCCAAGAACATCAGGGCTATCAAACCGAAAAGCATCGCACCGCTCACCGTCAATCCGAGCGAACCGGCATTAGGCAGCAGGCACATCACCAATACAGCCACCGAAGCACCAATAAATAAGTAAGGTATTCGACGACCGAAGCGGCACCAGGTCTTATCGCTCAAAGTACCAACGATAGGTTGCACCAGGATTCCCATCAGCGGAGGGAGGATCCAGAAATAACTCAAGTTGTGTGGGTCTGCACCCAACGTTGCAAAAATTCGGGATATATTGGCGCTCTGAAGGGCGTAGGCAATCTGTACCCCGAAGAATCCGAAGCTTAAATTCCAAAGCTTCCAGAAACTCAAATCAGGTTTTTGTGTCATATTATTTTTGTTTTAATTTTTTTCCGTATTCAACCATTCGCCACACATTATCGGGTAGTACCTCTCACCACCAATCTTGTTCTGACGACTCTCTTCTCCACCTCATCCACAGGAATGGATCCTTCCACCTGTCCAATGAGAATATTGGCAGCCTCCTCTCCCACGGCAATACCCCGCTGCTCCACCGTAGTGAGCATCGGGTCGGAAGCCTTGGCACGGTCACCATTGGTAAATCCGCAGACACTAATTTCTTCCGGCACCTTATACCCCATACGCTTGGCAGTATAGAGAATACCGATAGCCGTATCATCATTGATGGCAAAGAATGCATCCGGTCGATCTTCTGTTTCAAGAATCTCTGGTGTGAGCGCCTCAGCCTGTGCACGGTTGTCACAGATCTTCACCCAGTCCGGATTTTCTTTCAGTCCATGTTTTAGGAGTGCATCCCGATAGCCGTTGTAGCGGTTTTTGGAAATCTCCATATTCATCGGCGAACCATAGAATGCAATTTTCTTGCATCCAGTATCTATCAGATGAGTGACGGCAGTGAAAGCTCCCATGTAGTCATCTACAACCACACGAGAACAGTTCACGCCTGTACATATTCTATCATAGAATACGAGCGGTACACCATTATCCATCAATTTTTGGAAATGATCATACTGCTTGGTGTCCTTGGCCTGAGAGACGATAATGCCACACACCTTATTCTTATAGAAGTCTTCACAAATAGCCACTTCCTTATCATACCGTTCGTTACTCTGCGCCACCATCACACGATAGCCGCGGGCGCGAGCCTCTTCCTCTATGCCAGAGACAACAGACATAAAGTAATAATGTACGAACTCCGGTACGATAACTCCAATTACCTTCATCGGCTGCACCTTACTATGTCGCAGGGCTTCACCGATCACGTTCGGATAGAAGTTGTGCGCCCTGGCATAAGCCTGGATACGCTCCTTCTGAGCAGCACTGATACGAGGGCTGTTCTTCAACGCTCTACTCACCGTAGCTATGCTACATCCGAGATCGCGCGCGATATCTTTCATTGTTATGGGTACAATTTCTTTCATAATTGTTTTTAGTTACAATGCAAAATTAGACAAATATCCGTTAAGTCGGACCAATTCGTTGATGTAAATCAAGAAAAAGTTGTGCAAACGTTTGCACTAAAGAAATAACGGAATTAACTAAAAAATAGTACAACGTATCGAAAAAGAATTTAATTTTGCACTCAGAAAGTCTGAGAATGCCGCAAAAAAGCATGTAAAGAGGATGCAAATCCGCTTTCTGCCACCTTATAAATATAAAGGACCTAACAAACAATGATTTCCTAACGAAACCGCAAGTAAAGGTAAATGTAGTTAAAGTGTGGCCGAGACTAAAAACAAGAATAAACATAAACATTAATTATACATTAACTTAAAAATCAAGCAAATGATGAAGCAGGTAAAAATTAAATTGCCTCTCAGAGCGTTGACCCTTGCAAGTGGTCTTCTCCTGACAGCGAGTTCCTTTGCACAGTCTGG